>OGGP01000011.1_pt1 | contig 226341 bp, 160 predicted proteins | sample 1571261 | NCBI WGS metagenome assembly OGGP01 (sample SAMEA2581968, study PRJEB24529) | metagenome | biome: Human gut stool | place: China | collected 2011
GTTTCCGGCATAGCTCCCGGCGGTCCCACGACAGCCGCCGTATTCGCCACGATCGGCACGGTCGCGACCTTAGTGGGTGGAGTCAACGCGATTGTCGAAGGAGCCACCGACTATCAAAACAACGCTGTCATCATCTCGCAGTGTGTCAACATGGGACGTGTCAAAGCGGACAACGCTAGCCGTATCGGTGGCATCGTGGGGCACATGCAACAATACGGTATCGTTAAGGACTGCCTCAACGGGGGACGTTACGAGGGCAACTCAACCAAGGCCGGAGGTATCGTAGGCCGGGGCGATAGCCGATTTGAGGCACACAACTGTTTAAATGTGGGTGATAAATGGAAGGATCCGCTGATTAATAGTTACGGAGACTTCACATCGCTTTCGAACCTTTATTATTATGGCCAACCGGTAATATACGAAAACAACTCTTATCTGACAAACCTGTCTATCGACGAACTCTGCGACCCCAAGAAGTACAAAAACTGGAATATTAACAAGACGAACTCGATCTGGCATGTAACTGAGAGCAAAGGAAACTTCCCCGTTCCTTTCCATTCGGAAATGGAAGAGGGGATCAAGGAATAATCATTAATACATATCATAAAATGAATACAACAAGAATCCATATCATAGGTCTTCTCATGGCCTTGGCAGCTTTCCTTTGGACAAGTTGTAGCGATGACGAGCTCTACCGATCGAATGAGCTGGGTTCCCGCCTAGAGGAAATGGGAGACTTCAAGTTAAGCTCTTTCACCCTAGAGAAAGGGATCTGGGAAATCGCCGATACGATCCAGCAAATCAAGCTCCACCTCAAATCGCATACCGACGATTCCATACGGGCATACGACGCTGCCGTGCTACATAGCGAAAGCAATCCTTCTTACAGCATCTATATCCCGAAAACAGACGAGATACCGGATAGCGACTACGACCTGACCGCATTCCTTATGGACGGGACCAAGTTAGGCACCAAGCTGAAGGTCACTTTCCGGGACGAGATGCTCCATACGATCATGGCCTCAACGGTACAGTATGACTTAGAGGGGGAAGGAACGGCAGAGAAACCTTACTTGATCGGCTCACAGGAGGATTTCGGCATGCTTGAATATGGCCTTAACCGTTATGATACCATCGCACACGCAGCCGGGCTCTATTTTAAACAAACCGCAGATTTCGAAGCCCCACATCGTAGCGACGTGTACGACGGACGTTATACTTTTGGCGAGTCCTTTGCCGGTATATACGATGGTGACGGCAAGTCTATCACGATCGCCTATCTCGGTGCACAGGCAGAGAGTGATACCACTGTCGGTCTTTTTAAAACATTATATGACGGTGCTCAGATAAAGAACCTGACTATCAGAGCCAATATGCAGGGAATTAAAAAGAATGGCGGAATGTTGGCAGGCTCTTCGCAAGGAAACGTGACGCTTACGAATGTAACCGTTAGCGGTAGCATCACCGACAGCAACGGACATATCGGTGCCTTTATCGGACATGCCACAGGAAACCTGACCGCTGAACATTGTCGTCTTTTCGCCTCTGTCCATGCGAACAGTTATGTCGGTGGACTTGTCGGATACATGGAGAACGGAATGCTTACGGTAACTGATTTCTCGAACTTACAAGAAAATTCCATGCCTTTCCTTTTCACGGTTCACGCAGGCAACCGGGGAGCCGGAGGCATAACCGGAGGTATCATGAAGGGAGGGTGTGCCTTTAAGGATATCACTCTCCAGCATTCCATAGAGAAAGAGGATTCCGGACTAAAGGTTATTTATGCTGGAGCAGACCGGGCCGGCGGACTTGCCGGTGAGATGGCACTCAACGAGGCCAGTAGCTTGAATAATATCAACATATGGGCTCCTGTCCGCTCGGAACAAAAAGATGCCGGCGGACTCGTTGGTACCGCGACCTTGACCGCCCCACTAAGCGTAAGCAACTGCACATTCGCCTCCTTGGTGAAAAGTAATGAGAAAGCCGCCGGGTTTTTCGGCTATTTAAAATGCGACAATCACTTGAACTTGGCAGAAACCAACCAGGTCGTGCAAGTAAATAACGGATACCTCAACGTAGAGGCAAATAAGTACGCAGGCGGTATGTTCGGCTATGTGTATGGCGATATCAAAACGAGCGGCCTTTGCCTTATCAACATAAACGTGACCGCCACATCGAATTTCGCCGGAGGTATCATCGGAGAATTGGAGCATGGGACATTGGAAACGAAAAACTTCAGCCTCGATAACGATATGCAGGTGTATGGCAACGACGCTACCGGCGGACTGGTCGGATATGCCAATAGCAGTACGATCAAAGGGGATATAGGTGACTTGAACTTCTCCTCCATCCCCTCTCCCGACAGCTTTAAGAGCAACTATCCGGGAAAGGTCTCTTCTCCGGGAGCAGATGGAAAAGGTACGTCTATGGGAGGACTCGTCGGGTATGCCTTACATTCTCATCTGGATCATCTTTGTTTCACAGGCTCTGTTTTTGGTAGTGACAGAGTGGGTGGAATCGTCGGGCATATAAGAGGCACGGCAAGTATCACCCACTGCGTAAACAATGCCAACATTGTCGAGAATAGCACTAATACATGCACCGGAGGTATCGCCGGCAAAGTGGACTTCACCGATGGTACTTACACGCACATGATTAATTACAGTAATATCGCAGGCATGGAGCAAACGGGAGGTATCTTTGGTTATATCGGATTAGAGACCTCCACCACCCATAACCTCAACATCCAATACGCCGTAAACGCAGGAGAGGTAAGCGGAAGCCAGAACGTAGGAGGATGTGTCGGACGTTTGTATGACGACATGAATGACGTGGAGCACAAGATCTCTTATTGTGCCAACTACGGGAAAGTAAGCAATTCCGGCAACGGTAACTTGGGAGGCATCCTCGGACAAGGAGACAGCAAGAAGATGATCATCATGAACTCTGCCAACCACGGAGAGATCGCCGGAGGATCAAATGGCGCATCACAAGTGGGTGGTATCGCCGGAAGAATGGGAAAAGATCCGGGAGGCGTCACAATCGGAAACAACATGGAGCTGGCTTATTGCTGTAACCGGGGCAATATCTCTTCTGATAACGTAGATTCGCACGTCGGTGGAATTCTAGGTTACCAAGAGGAAGGAAACGATTACGATGAAAACCATTGGATGACGCACGACTGTTATAATTCGGGGTCTATCACTTCCGACCAGAAATCCGATAATGGAGGCATCGTCGGTTGTGTGGATTCCTACTCGGAGGTAGTTCGCTGTATAAATATCGGAAAGGTATCCCCCAATGGCAACGGCGTAGTAGGCACCCGGAAGTCGAGCGTGATCTGGCACCACCACGACCTTTATTATCTGGACGGTACGGGAAGCGGCTGGTGCGCCGAATCGTTTAGTGATAGCGAGAAGAAAAACACCTCAACGTTCAATAATTTCGATTTCAGCGGCAAGGGTGTCTGGGTTATCGATAGTGACAACTCGAAAAACAACGGCTTTCCTTATCTCAGGGACTGCCCGTTTCAATCAATTTACCAATAAATAAACAAAGATGAGATCCATATTATTTACAACATTACTATTCATGTCGTTCATAGGCTGTTCCGACAATGACCAACCAGATGAAACGATTATCGACCCCAAAGAACAATGGAGCGCTACGTTGCGGGGAGATGGCGAGATACTGGGAGCCTATCCCGACTTGTTCAGCAACTATTGGGAATATACGTATAATATGAACGAATATCCCGATGTTGCCTTACGCATCGAAGGGCAGTTCCCTCACGCCCGTTACTTCAGCTTTTCGCTCTACGACGACGAGACCGGCTCTGCCATCGGCGGTATCAACGATCATGAGATCATTCCGGACGAAGGGAGTGAGAATCCTTTCGTTAGCACGTCGGAAAAAGACAACCGTTTCACCATCTATGTCGTACCGGCCTCCATGGATGAGACACTGATAGCGAAACTTCCCTCAGAGAATATCTGCCGGGTGAACGCAGACATCAAACGGCTTGCGATCTGCATCCGGCATTACTTAGGGACGAATGCGAACGGCGATAAGGATGAATATGGAGGTGTAGCACTGCCTGCTATAAAAGGCATAGACATCCATTCGCTGAAAGAGATCCAAGCCCCGGAACGTACGGAGTCTAACATCGAGAAGGTGACAGGTCAAAGCTTCTCCCAAAAATCGGACGAGAATCGGGATGTTCCTTTCTTCTTGGCCCCGAAAGGAAGATATTATCCGAACAACTCTACCGCTTATCTGTATGCCCGCACCCATGTACATGCCGACTCGGTGTTGATATTCAGTTTCATCCCGGTACCACTTCCCCGAACGGTGGAAGAATATGAGGGGGCGAAAGCCCGTTATTGGTCTATCTGCCTCGGCGCAACATCCAATACCCGTTCCTACTACTCCATCTATGATAAAGAGGCGAACGCGAAAGAAGGAGAAAAGGCGACCTTCATTATCTGCCTGAAACAAAATTCAAGACTCGCCGAGATACAAGCGAAAGTAGAGGCCCAAAAGCAATTGGGCGCTCATTGGAACCTTTTTGTATGGGATAGCGAGAAACAGGATGTCGACGGGAAACCGATCGGGGATGTTATCGCGATCATGTACCGCAACATCCTGCCGGACAAGGATTGGGAATATTCCATCTCCAGAATGACTCCCACCGAATACAAAGATGATGAAGGAGAACCGATCGATAAAGTAACAGACCCGGACAAGCAGTTGGCCCATAAAGCCTTAGGAGATTACGGGCCATACGGATTCAAATATGCCGCAAACGATTTCCTGCGTGATGATTTTGAGGAAGAAACTTATTAATTTAAAGAAGAATGAAATACCAATTAAAAGAAAAAGCATGGAGAATGACATTTCTCGTGTTCGCAACTTGCGCTCTATTTTCCTGTTCGGACGATGAGAACGATCCCAGTAGAGACGATAACGAGCCGCCATTATCAGAAGCGACCGTTCCGACTCCCAACCCCTATCTAGCGTCAGAGCATTACAGCCTGACCCATTTCAACTCGGCGCAAACCGATGCCTTTCCCTATGCGGTAAAGGGCGGCACATTCCAAATAAATCCGGATGATTGCGCCTCCACTTGGAGTGGTCCGGTCAATTTGATGACGCTCTCATCGACCGACCCGGATTATATGTGGGGAATGTGTAGCGATCGGGTATCTTATATCCATATAGCCGACGGCACTTTCGAGCGTGTGGCGGAAATAGGCTTGCCTAATGGTATCCAAATGAATACGGAAGAAAACTTACGGAAATTGGTCGATACCCAATATACCTCGACCGACCAATTATATGCCGATGCCGTGGAGATTCTGGGTAAATATCCACAAATGTCTATGTCTAACGGTAACTACGTGATTTGTGACAACGAAAACTATGCCTATACAAACGCCCGGACGGTCATCTGTCGCTATAAGTTAAAAGAAGCAGGTAACCCCAAAGCAGGTATCGTCTTAGACAAACAGGTCGATATGGCACCATACATGGATAATCCGCAAACATTGGTGGGAATGGTAATGACATACGATGGATACTTGGTAGTCGCATCGGGCAACGGTATCGCCATCATCGATCGCACAATGAGTATGCCCCCGGTCGTCAAACTGATACCGGACGATCAAGTGATCACCAACTCCGCCGCTGTCGACGAGCATAACGGTATCTATATAGCCAGCAACAGCCGTACGCCCGGGGGCAAAGGTATCATGCACAAATTCGTATGGAAAAACGGTAAGTTATCGGAAGATGAGGCCGACGGCGCATGGACCGCTTCTTATGACGGAGGCCCCGAGGCACCCGCCATCAAGATGGGCTATGGAACAGGTTCTACACCGACATTGATGGGATTCGGTGACGACGAGGACAAGCTAGTCGTTATCACGGACGGTGCCAAACGAATGAAGCTAGTCGCTTTCTGGCGGGATGATATTCCGGAAGATGCCGTTCCCGTTGATGCGGAAAATCCCCGCATCGCCGACCAGAAAGAAATTTCCTGTGGGCTATCTGCCTCTACGGAATGGATACAATCCGAGCAATCCGTGGCAATATCCGGTTATGGCGCTTTTGTCGTAAATAACGTGATACCTAACACCGTACCAGACAAGATCGTGGCCGTATTATCCATCGGGCCGCTTGTCACGCCGCCTTTCGGCGTAGAGCGTTTACAATGGGATACGGAGAAAAACCAGTGGTATTCGGTATGGACCCGTCCGGATGTAAGTTCAATCAGCATGATACCGGCTATAAGTACCGCCTCTAATATGGTATTCGTCAACGGCTACACGGAGGCAGACGGCTGGGAAGTGACAGGACTGGATTGGGGAACAGGCGCTACGAGCCACCGGGTAATCTTCGGGCAAACCAGCCGGGGTAACGGGGCATACGCCATTATCCAATACATGGAAAACGGGGATCTATTGTTCAACTCCGTAGGCGGTCCCTTCCGGGTAAAGCTCTGATGAGATAAAAATTAAGAGGCTGTCTAAAAAATGAAGTGAACCCTAAAAGTTAGACAAAAAACTTTTAGGGTTCACTTCAATATCTCCGATTATTTTCGCTATGTTTGCGGCAAAAGATATTCTGTATGATCTATCTGAAGCAAGTAAAATTACTGGACCCGGACTTGGTAGCCGGCAATCCCGAGGAGCTAAAGTATCCCTATAAAGCTCCGGCTGTACGTTTCACGGAATCATTCATTTTCCGCAAGCCGGTTACTTTCCTTGTCGGGGAAAACGGGGCGGGAAAATCTACCCTGCTGGAAGCGATGATGAGTAAATATGAGGAAAGGGATGAGGAAGAACCGGGTATGCTCTATGACGGAACCGAGGCCTACAAGATTTACGCCAATGTCTTACCCGAGCATATTAAGCTGATCGAGACCCGAAAACCGGAAAAGCATTTCTTCTTCCGGGCAGAATCCTTTTTTAACCATGCGGCCGAATTGGATAGGCAAGCCCAACTGGAATTACGTAAGTACAGCAAGATCTACGCCTATAAAGCTTACGGTGGCAGGAGTTTATTGGAGCAATCGCACGGCGAGAGCTTTCTCAGCGCTTTCCTGAATTATGCCAGCCGCAATACATTATTTATATTAGACGAGCCGGAAGCCGCACTCTCTCCACAACGGCAGCTGGCCCTTTTGGTGCGTATCCATGAACTGGTGAATAACGGTTGCCAACTGATTATCTCCACGCACTCCCCGATCTTGATGGCTTATCCGAACGCGGACATTTATGCCATCGATGATACCGGAGCGCACATCACCCCGTATGAGGAAACAGAGCATTACCAGCTCACTAAATATTTCCTCACGCATACGGAGCAAATGATGAAAGAACTGCTTGGGTGAGATTACTTCTCCCAAGCATTTACGATCTCGGCAATGTAAACGATATGCGCATTGCCGTTCTTCTCATCATACCAACGAGGGAAAACGCTAGGATCTAAAAACTTAGCCTCCTCGATCTCGGACTTATAGACCACTTTGCATTCCAACGTAAGGCGAGCTTCCTCGAATACAGGATTACCAGCCTCCGTAAAGAACGGTGTCAACCCCGTAGCGGCCACTTTATCAATCTCCCGGCCGGATTTAGAGCCACAAATGCTATGGGCTTTCCGGTGCTCCGGTCCTAGGAAAGTAATCGTGAACTCATTTTTAGCGTCGATAAACTCACGGGTATAACGCTCCGGACGAATAAAAGCAAACACCACCGGACGGTTCCATAACACTCCCACGCCGCCCCAACTGGCAGTCATCATATTAAACTTCTCCTTATCACCGGCGCTTACCAGCATCCACTCCTTACCAATCAACTCGATAAAGTTGTCTTTGATCTCATTCGGATTAATCGCTTTCATATCTCATTTTATTTTCCCTCAAAGATATAAAATATTCCCTTATTTACCGGTACTCATTACCCCCGAGTCATTATCGGCATTATTCACTTTCTTCTGACCAGCGCTAAATTTACGGCCGAAAGAGAAGTTATAGGAAATCGTCGCCACAAACAAACGGGAACTTTCCTTGATGTAATTCGAACGGTGGAAAGAGGCGTATTGGTTCCAGTTCTCGGTCTCCTGCTTATAGTTATCCGTAAACGGATTAAAGACACGCAAGCCAACCATCAAGTCTTTATGCCTATAACCGAGCTGGATTCCTTGGATATTCTCACCCCCACTCATCGTCTCGCCCTTAAACCAGTTCCAATTCGTCATCAACATATACATGAGTGACCAATTCTTCCAAGTAACGGAAACATTCGCGTCGCACCACCAGTTCGTATATCGATGCGTGTAGGTATTACCGTTACTCATATAATGGTTCATACCACCATTGACTGAAAATTGCAAGATGTCCTTGATCGGACCGACCCGCAAGTTGACGGAAGCGACAACCCGTTGCCAGTTTTTCTGATTATCCCAAGTCTGGATGATCTTATTCCCTTCCAGATATTTCTCGTCCATGATAGCGTCCGGCTGATACTCATAAGCGCCCAAGGCATTCACGTAAAACAGACCTTTGCGAAACTCGTAATTCAATTCCGTATAATAACTCATATAAGACTTCAAGTTAGGATTACCCCGCTGTATTTGCAAGGAATCGATCACTTGGTCGATAGCGCTCAGCTCACCCAAAGAAGGAGTCACATTCCCCATCGTTGATTTCAAACGGATGGAAGATTCCCCGGGCAAAGCATAAAACAAGGTCAACCGGGGACTCACCGTATAACGTTCATAATCCGCATCCTCACCCCGTTGGCTATAAGACGATCGATTCACGGTCACACCCAATGAGTAATCCAGTTTTTTCACCTTTCCCTTGAATTCCGCATATACGGAACTCTCCATCTGTTCCATATGCGTCTTATAGTTATGCCCATTGATATAACTGTTATCCGAGAAAGATTGGTTATGGCGTAAACCGCCGCTCAACCGATTACCATTCGTTAATTTCTTCTCATAGATAGCCTCGCCGATAATCGAGTATTTATCACCATCCACCACGTTATTTACATCAGTCAACAATTGTTCATGTTTACTCTCCTGATAGATACGGGTCGATTTCGTTTGGTTATAAGTCCCTACCACGTTAAACACCAAGGTCTGGTTATGCTTCAAATCCCGTTGGTAATACAAATCCAGCGCAGGAGCTTGATAGGCTGATCCCGATAGATCGATCATATCCACTTTATCCTCCGGATTCGCCTTATTCATCAAGACTCCTTGATAATCCCAATGCGGTTGATGATTATTCCGGTAGCGGAACGTGGCGTTAAACATATACTTATCCGGCTTTTGATAGCTATAGTTCACATTCAGGTTATGCATGAACAAACGAGCGCGCGAAGGTTCGCCTATTTCCACACGGTTCAAGGTCGTTCCATTCGCTAAATGGAACTCTTCCTCGTTATTCCGTTTCATTCCATAGAAATCACGAGGACCGATCCGATAAGAAGCGCCCCATTCCGAGTTCTTATGATTGATCTTTCCCCAAGCATTATGTTCACCCCACATGGAATTGATACCTTGCGCCATGTCCAGACCAAAACTACCTCCCGTATCCGGCCGGCGAACAATATAATCCAGCACGATATCGGCATTACCATAACGTAAGCCCGGGTTATCATGATATTCTATACGAATGATGTCCGAGGGATTCAAGGCCTTGATCTCATCCTGTTCCACCTTCACGCCATTGATACGCACTTGGACTACCCCATTTCCCGTGGCCTTGATCTCGTTGTTCAACAAATCTACCTGCACTCTCGGTAGCATCATCTGCTGCAACAAATCCATGCCGTTTCCCGAAGCCTTCATCTGGCGCTCCGATGGGAAGACCACTTTTTTATCGGCATGGCTCGTCTGGGCAGAGGCGCTAACCGTCACCCCGTCTAAGGATACCGCATCATCATTTAAGGATATTTCTCCCAAAGAAATATTCTTGGACAAGCCTTCCAAGGAAATATACTCCGTCTTAAAGCCTAGACTAGAGACAGATAGAATATAACTCCCTTTTTTAATCTTATTTAATAAAAAATGCCCCTTCATATCCGTAGTCGTACCCGCCACAAAAGAAGAGTCCATTGTTTGCAATACCACATTCGCAAATTCCAAGATTTCTTTGTTGCGAGCGTCCCGCACCATTCCCTTTATCTCCAAGTTCTGAGCAAAAGCTCCCTGTACCATACCGCCTAGCAGTATGATCCAAATCATCATCCGTTTCATTTTTATCGTATTTTTTCCGAATATAGCAGGGTGGCCTTTCCCGCTTATCATTTGTTTCTAACTATAAGACGACAGCCGTTTGGAAAACGTTACAAGAAAATGATAAAAAAATAATATTTCGATGAATTTGCTTCGTAGATACGTATCTTTGTAACCAAACAACAGATTATAAATCATGGAGCTATTGAATAATTGGATCAACGGAGTCAACGATATATTATGGTCATACATCCTTATTATCATGTTATTGGGATGCGCCGTATGGTTTACGATAAAAAGTAGGTTCGTGCAATTCCGCATGATTGGCGAGATGATCCGATTATTAGGCGATTCTGCCGGGAAAGGAGAAAAAGGGGAAAAGCATATCTCCTCTTTCCAAGCCTTCGCCGTATCTTTAGCCAGCCGTGTAGGGACCGGAAACCTAGCCGGTGTAGCGACAGCCGTAGCGATCGGCGGACCCGGATCCGTATTCTGGATGTGGCTGATCGCTTTGCTTGGTTCTTCCAGCGCATTCGTGGAGTCTACGTTAGCTCAATTATATAAAGAAAAAGGGAAAGACTCGTTCATTGGCGGTCCCGCTTACTATATGCTACATGGTTTGGGGTTACGATGGATGGGGGTATTATTTGCCGTATTGATTTCGATAACCTTTGGCTTTGCCTTTAATTCCGTACAAAGCAATACGATCTGCGCAGCTTGGGAAGGCGCTTTTGGCATCGATCATGCTTGGATCGGAGCGATTCTTACGGTACTTACGTTAATCGTCATATTCGGAGGTATTCAGCGCATCGCGAGAGTAAGCAGTATTGTCGTACCGGTCATGGCATTAGGATATATAGCATTGGCGTTGGGAATCGTACTGTTTAATATTACCCGCCTACCCGCTGTTATAGAAACCATTCTGTCAAACGCTTTTGGTTGGGAACAGGCGATAGGCGGCAGTGTCGGAGCGGCGTTGATGCAAGGGATTAAACGAGGTCTATTCAGTAATGAGGCCGGTATGGGATCGGCACCGAATGTAGCGGCTACGGCGCATGTCTCCCATCCGGTCAAACAAGGATTGATCCAAGCATTAGGCGTATTTACCGACACGCTGATTATCTGTACCTGCACGGCGTTCATCATCTTGTTTAGCGGAGCGCCATTAGACGGCTCCATCAATGGAGTCCAGCTCACGCAACAAGCTTTGAGTAACGAGGTGGGTAGCATCGGCAGTACGTTTGTCGCTTTAGCGATCCTTTTATTCGCGTTCAGTAGTATTATCGGTAATTACTATTACGGAGAAGCGAATATTCGTTTTATCACGTCCAAGAGAAGTGTCTTATTTATTTATCGTATATTAGTCGGTGGAATGGTCATGTTCGGCGCGTTGGCTAGTTTAGACTTGGCTTGGAGCCTAGCGGACGTGACCATGGGACTGATGACGATCTGCAATTTGATCGCGATCTCATTGTTGAGCCGTCAGGCGTTCCTATTATTACAGGATTACGTAGCCCAAAAGAAAGCGGGTATTAAAAGCCCTGTATTCGATAAGAACAAGATACCCGAGTTGAAAGACAAAGCGCAGTGTTGGTGATCAGACAAACGTATTGAAGTATGATAAAAAGCAAGATGATAAGCTTTTACATAGCGGTCATGATGATATGGACCTGTACGGTAAAAGCTCAAGATGATAATAAATCCCTAATCCACAAAATTGGATTCGACGTACGTCCCTCGTATGTCGCCCCGACTAGCAAATTCCTAAAAGATGATGGCTATGGAAACGGGCTTACTTTACGTAAGGCGGCTTCATTCCATTTGAAATACGGGTTCCAACTGAATCCTAACTCTAAGGAGGGCCAGCTCTATCCGCACACTTACCAAGGAATAGGCATCTCTTATAATACCTTTGGCAATCGGCAGGAAGTAGGTAATCCTTGGGCGGCATATGTTTTCCAAAGCTCCCGCATCGCCAAGATCTCTTCCCGGTTATCCTTCGATTATGAATGGAATTTCGGAGCCTCATTCGGGTGGCATCCGTATGATGAAAACAATAATTACCGTAATAAGATCATCGGTTCTAAGATCAATGCCTATATCAATCTGGGATTTTTCCTCAACGCGAAACTATCCCGTTATTGCAACCTGCTCGTCGGGGCGGATTTAACGCACTACTCAAACGGAAATACTCATCTTCCGAATGCGGGATTGAATACGATTGGCGGCCGGATCGGACTCGTCTACACGCTCAATCCTATCGAGGAAAGCCATCATGAGATAGGTACCGCACGTTCCTTACCGGCAAATCAATTATACCTCTCCAGCTTTTGGCAACGTGTCAGTTACGATGTCATCCTATATGGCGCGACCCGGGCAAAAGGAGTTATGCTTGGTGACGAGGCTCATATCTTTCCAGGTCAGTTCGGCATCCTCGGATTCAACCTCAACCCGATGTACAAATTCAACCGGTTCCTAAAAGCAGGTATCTCCCTAGACGGCCAATATGACGAAAGCGCGAATATTTATTCCGACGAGATCATCCAAGTCGGCGAAGAACCCCGATTCTACCGCCCGCCCCTCCATGAGCAAATCGGTATCGGCCTCTCCGCCCGTGGCGAGTTCACGATGCCATTCTTCTCGATCAATATAGGAGTCGGACATAATTTATTTTACAACAAAGGCGATCTGAAAGGATTATACCAGATCCTAGCCCTCAAGGTATCGGCTACACGAAATTTATTCCTGCATGTCGGATACCAACTGCACAAGTTCCATAATCCGAATAACTTGATGCTGGGGGTTGGGTATAGGTTCCATAATTAGCCTCACTCATAAATCAAGCAAAACAACCGTTCCGGCGCAAGTACCTCATTAGCCACCTCAAGGATTTGCCCGGCGGTTATTTTCTCAATCTGGGCGAATACTTCGGGGAGAGTATCGTAACGGTTGTAATGGAGGTAGCTTTTTCCTAAGCCAAGGAAAAGGCCCTCCCGGTTATCGCCCGACACACCCAGTTGACCGATTACCTGCTTCTTGGCGGCGGCTAATTGAGTGGCGGACAGTTTTACGTCACGTAAACGGGCTAATTCCTTATGCACCAAACGCATCGCTTTCTCACGATTCTTCGGGTCTGTCCCGAAATAGATACTGGCTAGTCCGGTATCGGTATAAGAGGTTATATTGGATTCTACGTTATAGACCAAGCCATGCTTTTCCCGCAAGGAGACATTCAAGCGGTTATTCATGCCCGGACCACCCAAAATATTATTCAACAAAAATAAAGGAATGCGCTTTTTATCGTGCATACTGAAAGCCCGGCCACCGATCAGTACATGGGCTTGATGGGTATCTTTATGGATCTGGCGTACGCAAGCCTCGATGGGGTCCGGAGCTTTCCGGATCCGTTCAGCCATAGGGAAAGAGATATCGCTTAAAGCGGATTCCGCTGATTTCAAGATCTTCTTGAAGTCTTTTCGTCCCATCGAGAAGAACACCATATTCTCCGGGGCGTAAAAACGACGCATGAAAGAACGACCGGACTCGGAGTCAAAGCGAAGAAGAGATTCCTCATCCCCTAAGATATTATGCCCGAGAGCATGACCCTTATAAAGCAAGTTCTCAAACTCGTCGAATATAAGTTCCGAAGGACTATCCTCATACGAATTGATCTCATCCAAGATGACATCTACCTCCTTCTCGATCTCCTGTTTGGGGAATTGGGAATGGAAAACCAGATCGGTCAATAGCTCAAACGCCCGGCCGAAATCCTCCTCCATAAAAATGGAATAAACAAAGGTCTCTTCCTTCGTAGTATAGGCATTCAACTCCCCTCCTACGTTCTCCATACGGTTCAGGATATGCCACGCTTTCCGTTTCTCCGTACCTTTGAAGATCATGTGTTCAACGAAATGCGCCAAGCCAAATTCATCCTCGTTCTCATCCCGTGTACCGGCGTTCACGGCGAAACCGCAGTAAGAGACCGGGGAATTAACCGGGAGATGTACCATGCGAAGTCCATTCGGCAATGTATGAGCGATATAATCCATTTTCCTTCTTGTTTGTATCAGCCCGCAAAGGTACGAAAGACTTTCCGGAAAAACATGTACGTCTTTTTCAAAAAACATGTACGTGTTTCCGGAAAAAGACGTACGTGTTTTTTTCGATCTATTTGCCTCCTTGGAAAAAATACCTACATTTGTGTAAATTAAACAGATAAGGCTATGGGAAATATCGTCCGAAAATTACCGATAGGCATACAGAGTTTTGACAAACTACGTACAGAGAACTATTTGTATGTTGACAAGACCGAGTTCATTTATCAAATGGCATACCAAGGTGTCCCTTATTTCCTAAGCCGCCCCCGGCGATTCGGGAAAAGCTTGCTGCTATCGACATTCAAGGCTTATTTCGAGGGGAAGAAAGAATTGTTCCGGGGATTAGCCATAGAGAAACTAGAGACCGAGTGGAAAGAGCATCCGGTACTTCATTTCAGCCTCAACGCCGAGTTGTACGATAGCCGCAAGGCATTGGAGAATATGCTGGAACGCCAGTTGAGGGAATGGGAAAAAATATATGATACCGGAGGAGAGGGTATCACCTATTCCGGACGGTTCATGACCATCATACGAAGGGCGGCGGAGATAACCGGAAGGAAGGTGGTCGTACTGATCGACGAGTACGATAAGCCATTACTTAGGAACCTGCACAACGAAGAGCTACAGAACGAGTTCCGGGAATTATTGACCGCCTTCTATACGGTCCTCAAAGATGCCGATCCTTGGCTGCGCTTCGTATTCATAACCGGTGTCACCAAGTTCGCGCAAGTCGGTATTTTTAGCAACCTGAATCATTTGAACGACATCAGCCTAGCCCCGCAATACGCGGCCCTTTGTGGCATGACATTGCCCGAGATCGAGGCGACTTTCCAGCCGGAGCTTCATGCCTTGGCCGAGGCGAATAAGCTTTCATACGAAGGTACCATCGAGAAAATTACACGCCGGTACGACGGCTACCATTTTGATTTCCGCAGCGGTATCGCCCTTTATAACCCGTTTAGCGTATTGAACGTGTTGAGTAAACAGGTCTTTTACGACTATTGGTTTGCTTCCGGTACCCCGACATTCTTGGCGGAGATGTTACGGAAAACGAATTACGATATACGGGAGCTGGACGGGATCGAGGTATCCGAGGTATCCCTTTCGGACGATCGGGCGAACATCAATAATCCCGTGCCCATGATTTATCAAAGCGGATATTTGACGATCAAAAGCTATGACGAGGAATTTAGACTCTATACACTCGGATATCCAAATGAAGAAGTCAAATATGGATTTCTGAATTTTGTCGCTTCCATGTACGCTCATCTACCGGAGACAGAAACTCCATTTTACATTGGCCGATTCATAAAAGAACTCAGGAGCGGAAACACCGAGGCTTTCCTCACCCGCCTAAAGGCTTTCTTCGCCGACATACCCTACGAGCTGAATGACCGGACCGAGCGTCATTACCAAGTGGTTTTCTACATCGTATTCAAGCTACTAGGGCAATTCACCGAGGCCGAGGTACGTTCGGCTCAAGGACGTGCCGATGCCATCGTAAAAACTCCTCGCTACATCTACGTATTCGAGTTCAAGCTGAGAGGTACGGCGGAAGAAGCGATCCGGCAAATCGACGATCGAGGCTATCTGATTCCTTATACGGCCGACGAACGGGAAGTAGTCAAAGTGGGGGTCGCTTTCGACGCAGCCACTCGCAACTTAGGTGAATGGCTGATTGAAAAAACATTGTAATTCTATGAGAAACATGAAAATAATAATCTGTTTACTAACAATCACTTCCTTGGTTCTTACTGCTTGTGGAGGAGGAAGTAATGATATAGAGAAAGCGAAAAGCGTAGCGACCACGGAACATTTAAAGCAATACACCGAGGCCATCTCGCATGACTCCTGCCAAGGCCGTAAACCATTCTCGGAAGGGGCCGACCGTGCGGTGAACTATATCGCCCGCCAAATGAAGGAAGTCGGCCTGAAACCCATCAACGGAGATTCTTATCTCCAACAGGTTAATATCATATCCTCACGTACGCAATGCCCGAAGCCGATGGTCTTGAGTACCCCGGAAGGAAAGATCTCATTGGATTGGCTAGAGGGCTATACCGCTTTCTCCGCACGGATCGAGCCGGAGATCGATATAGACAATGCGGAACTGGTATTCGCCGGCTATGGGATCGTAGCCCCCGAGTATGGGAAAAATGATTTCGAGGGAATCGAGAACCCGCGGGATAAAGTAGCGGTCGTTATCGTAAATGACCCGGGACTCGGAAGCGACAACACGGATTATTTTAACGGTGATATCATGACCTATTACGGCCGTTGGATGTATAAATTCGAGGAGGGCGCCCGACAGGGATTAAAAGGAGTCTTGATCATCCATGAAGACCGGGGAGCGGGCTACCCTTGGTCGGTCGTACGAGCTTCCGCCCAATCTAAGATGTATGTGGACAGCGATAGCGATGCCTATCATTGCCCGCTAAACGGCTGGATCCAATTCAATGCCGCCAAGCAATTGCTAGCCGATAATGGCTACGACATTGACCAACTAATCGAGCAATCTAAATCGCCGGACTTCAAGCCCATCTCCTTGAAATCTACGGTAACCGTCTCGATGAGGAACACCTTCGACCGCCAGCAAAGCCCCAACGTAATCGGTTATATTCCCGGTAGCGGGAACACGGATGAGAGTGTTATTTATCTAGGCCATTGGGACCATCTAGGCTATGGAGCACCGATCAACGGCGACAGTATCATCAACGGCGCTACCGATAACGCCGTAGCCATCGCATGGATGCTCGAGATGGCACGTTGTTTCAATGCCTTGAAAGAGAAACCCCGCCGGAATATCGTCTTCCTCTCCCCTACTTGCGAGGAGACCGGATTCCTCGGTACGAAATACTATGTGGAGCACCCGTTGTTCCCGATCGATAAGATAGCCGCCGTAATCAATCTGGATGTCTTCCCGCTATGGGGCGAGAACAACGATGTCACGATCACCGGATACGGCAACTCCGAGCTGGATGATACCCTAGCCGAGCTAGCGAAGAAATACAACCGTTACATCATGCCCGACCCCGACGCTTATAACGGGATGTTCTATCGCTCCGACCATTTCCCTTTCGTACAAAAAGGCATCCCGGCCATGTTCGCCAAAGGTTGGAACGACAACCGCAAACAGGGTAAGGAGTGGGCCAAAGAGCATATCGCACGCTATTGGGCGGAAACTTACCACAAACCGACCGACCAGACCCATCCCGACACGGATGATTACAGTGGTCTGTTACAAGAAGTACAATTATTCTTCGACCTCGGTTATAAACTGGCGCAAGATACCGGATACCCGAAATGGAAGCCGAAGTCCGAATTCGCAAACGTCTTAAAAAGATAAATTGTCTGAAATAGATGATGCCAATATCAGTAAATATAAATACTTTCGCGATCGTTATTCAGGCAGGAATGCCGTAAAACAATCAATCAACAATATGGTAAACGAAAATATCACCTCTTTATTGGAGCAGGAAGCGGAAGCGGTTCGCAACATACCCGTTACGCCCGGATATGAGGAAGCGGTATCGCTTATAGTGAAACATGTACACGACCTAGGTGGAAAACTGATCATGAGTGGAATGGGGAAAGCCGGGCAAATCGCCTTGAATATCGCTACCACCTTTAGCTCGACCGGTACGCCTGCCTTCTTCTTGCACCCTAGCGAGGCACAACACGGAGATCTGGGAATCGTACGCGAAAACGATATCATGTTATTGATCTCCAACTCAGGAAAGACACGCGAGCTAGTGGAACTGGTAGATCTCACGAGGGGTTTGGTGCCGGACATGAAATTTATCGTCATCACCAGCAACCCCGATAGTCCCCTAGCTGCTGAGGCAAACGTATGCCTGTTGACCGGCGCCCCCAAGGAAGTTTGTCCGCTGGGCCTTACACCCACTACCTCTACGACCGTCATGACGGTAATAGGCGATATCCTCGTGGTCGGAACCATGAAGCGTATCCATTTCACCAACAAGGATTACGCCAAGCGCCATCACGGGGGCTACTTAGGCTCCAAGAGCCGTGAGCTAAGCAAGAATGAATAACAAACCAGTATATAGTCATGAGAAAAGTCTTTGGTATAGGAGAAACCATCCTCGATATCATTTTCAGGAACGACCAGCCACAGAAGGCCGTTCCCGGTGGTTCCGTTTTCAACGGATTGATATCATTAGGTCGATTGAATGTCCCCGTATCCTTTATCAGCGAGCTGGGCAACGACCGGGTTGGCGACATGATTCGGGATTTCATGGAAGATAACCACATCACGACCGAGTTCGTAGACCGTTTCCCCGATGGGAAAAGTCCTATATCACTCGCTTTTCTGGACGACGATAAGAACGCTAATTATATCTTCTACAAGGATTACCCGGCGCAACGGCTGGAGGTGCCCCTGCCTAAGATCGAGAAAGACGATATTTTCGTGTTTGGCTCTTATTATTCCCTGAACCCGGTCTTGCGGACTCGTATGGTAGAATTTCTGCAATACGCCCAAGAACGGAAAGCGATCATCTATTACGATCCCAATTTCCGCAAGGCACACGCTCATGAGGCGATCCGCCTCATGCCTACCGTACTGGAAAATCTGGAATTCGCCGACATCGTCCGGGGCTCGGACGAGGACTTCCAGAACCTTTATGGCAAGAGCGACGCGCAGGAGGTTTACAAAGAGCATATTCAGTTTTATTGTGATCGTTTCTTAACAACTCACGGGGCAAACGGAGTCAATCTCCACACCCGTAATTTCACACGACATTTCGATTCCCCGCAAATCCAGCCGCTTAGTACCATCGGCGCCGGCGACAATTTTAACGCGGGTATTATCTACGGACTTCTAAAGTATGACGTACGCCATGCCGACCTTCCCTCTCTGGATCAGGATACTTGGGGAAAAATCATCCGCTGCGGAATGGACCTCGCCTCCGAGGTTTGCCAAAGCTATGATAATTATATATCCAAGGAGTTCGCGGCGAAGTATGTTAGTCAGTCTTAAATATCATTAATGAAGAAGCGGGAAAAACTTGTTTTACTATCTTTGTAAGGAAAGCTTATTATAATAGAAGACAATGTTAGGAAAGATTCTCTCTCTATTCGCCAGTGTGATCCTGTTAGTGGGTTGTTCCTCTAACGCGCCCGACATACGAGCGATTTGCCTACGTGATGACATCGGAAATTACGTGATAAAATGGGAAACCGATCCGGTAATGGAGGGGATTGTCAAGATGACCGTGTCCGACAACCCGGATCTTTTCACCAACGAGTCCCCGATCATTTACGCCAACATCAAGGATGGCGTGGCTACTTACATCACGAACGATAATATATCACGTAAGTATTTCCGCCTTTCTTTTAATGATAAATACGCACGGATCATCGGGGCACGCTCGGCGGTTATGGATAGCGTACAGAATTTCCGGGATCTAGGCGGTTATACCTCTACAAACGGGAAGACGGTGAAATGGGGCAAGGTATTTCGCTCCGGCGAGTTAAGCAGCTTGAGCGAATGGGACTCCATCCGATTGGATAATCTAGGGATCAAGACCATCATCGACCTCCGTACGAACCAAGAAACCCTCACCGCCCCTATCAAATATACGAAAGCAAATATCCTGCAAATCCCTATCTCGGTCGGCAAGATCGCCGATGCCCCCCAACGTGTTATCGAGGGACGAATGCGGAAAGGAGACGCCGGGGTATATATGGAAGACGAGTACCTGCAATTCGTGACAGATAATACCGATCAGTTCGCCAAGGTACTGGAACAGTTCCAGAACGAGGATAATTACCCCATTCTCATCAGTTGTTCCTACGGAAAGGATCGTACCGGGTTTCTCACCGCCATGTTACTCGCCGCCTTGGATATTCCCCGGGATGCCATCATGGAAGACTACTTGACATCCAATCAATATATCGATACGAGTCATTTAGCTGATATCGTGAAACATCTCTCCACAGACGCCCAAGAAAGCATTACGGTCTTCCTTACAGCCAACGAGGGACTCATGGACTTGGTTTTTAACAAAATCAAGAAAGAGTATGGCTCTACCGAAAAATATTTATCCAAAGGATTACGTCTTACTGATAAGAAACGTGAAAGGCTAAAAGATATATTACTTTATTGATATGAATCCGAATTATTTACGTACCTTTGCGGCCACTGAATATTATCATATATACACAATCGCATTTTGAAAACATTTGAAGAATTAGGAGTTGCCGCACCGATATTAAAGGCAATTCAAGAGATGGGCTACGAATCGCCCATGCCCGTACAGGAAGAAGTGATTCCTTTCTTACTGGGAGAAGATAACGACGTAATCGCATTGGCACAAACAGGAACCGGCAAGACAGCCGCTTACGGCCTGCCGATCCTGCAAAAGATCAATGTCTCTCAATATCAGCCCCAAGCGCTTATCCTTTGTCCGACACGCGAGCTTTGCCTACAGATAGCGGACGATTTGAACGATTATTCTAAATACATCGATAACCTGAAGGTTCTCCCTGTATACGGAGGTTCCAGTATAGAGAGCCAGATCAAGACACTGAAGAGAGGCGTACACGTGGTAGTGGCTACCCCGGGACGTTTGATCGACTTGATGAACCGCAAGACGGTTGACTTAAGCAACGTAAAGAACGTCATTCTCGATGAGGCGGACGAGATGTTGAACATGGGTTTCACCGACAGTATCAACGAGATCTTGGCGGCTATACCGGAAAACCGCAATATGCTGCTCTTCTCCGCTACCATGCCGAAAGAGATTGCCTCTATCACCAAGAAATACATGAAGGACCCGAAAGAGATCGTCATTGGCAGGAAGAACGAGGGAAACAAGAATATCCGCGACATTTATTATATGGTTCGTGCGCAAGATAAATATCTCGCCTTGAAACGTCTAGCCGATTATTACCCAAACATCTACGGTATCATCTTCTGCCGTACCCGTAAGGAGACACAGGAGATCGCCGATAAATTGATTCAAGACGGTTATAACGCCGACTCCTTGCACGGCGAGCTGAGCCAAGCGCAACGTGACTACGTGATGCAGAAGTTCCGTATCAAGAATATCCAGTTATTGGTCGCTACGGACGTAGCCGCACGTGGTTTGGACGTGGATGACTTAACCCATGTAATCAATTACGGTCTGCCGGATGAGGTAGAATCTTATACCCACCGCCGCGGACGTACGGGCCGTGCGGGAAAAACGGGTATCGCTATCTCTATCTGCCACGTAAGGGAAAAAGGCAAGATTCGCGAGATCGAACGGATCATCAACAAGAAATTCGATAAAGGCGAGATGCCTACCGGTGAGCAAATCTGTGAGAAGCAATTGTTCAACTTGGTGGACCAGATCGAGAAAGTGAAAGTAAACGAGGAGGAAATCGCCAGTTTGATGCCTTCTATCTACCGTAAATTGGAATGGCTGGATAAGGAAGATATCATCAAACGTGTCGTATCCTTGGAGTTCAACCGGATGATCGACTATTATAAAGATAACGATGATATCGAGGTTGTAGACGAGAACGCTCCCCGAGAGAGAGGCAAACGGGGTGGCAGAGGCGAAGCGGAAGAAGGTTACACCCGTTTCTTTATCAACTTCGGAAAGACAGACGAGCTTACGCCTCCTCAACTTATAGAGTTGGTTAATAAGTGTGTACCGGGTAAGGTCCGTATCGGTCGTATCGACTTACGTGATAATTTCTCATTCTTCGAGGTAGAAGAGGGAGAAGCCAACCGTGTCATGGACTCGATGAACGGCTTCGAGGTAGACGGACGACGTATCTCCGTAGAACCGGCGCAAGCGAAAGGCGAAGGTGGAAAAGGCAGTCGTGGTAGCCGTGGAGGTAGCCGTAGCGGAAACGGTTTCAGAGACCGACGGGATAGCGGTAGAGGAGGCAGAGACAGCCGCCGGGAAAGCGACCGTGGCGGCAGACGTTCCAGCCGTAGCGATGACAAGCCGAAGCGTAAATTCTACGATGACGCTCCTCGTAGCAGGAAGAAACGTAAGTAACATACAACTTATACATAATTTATCAAAGAAGCGTGGTTCGTTTATTACGGATCACGCTTCTTTTATTGTATATTTACAGCCAGAAAATCACAGTCAATCACAAATTCAAAGATAAGTCACATGAAGACACTGCTTAAACATCTTTCCTGCTTTTGCCTCTTCTTTATATTCGGAGCAAACTATGCCATAGCGCAAAACTACCAACATGATTTTGACCAAGTCGTAAAGAAGGTAGATGACCTCCTATGGTACGAGAAAGTGGGCGACATCGCCCATATCGACAAAGTCTACCTTTGCGGCCCCGCCCGCTGGAAAGAGGCGAATCCTACCGGGATGAGCGCCGGAAACGAACTGAAGTTCTGGACTTATATCTTCATCCCTAAAAGTGTGGATCCCGACAAGAAATATCCTTTGATCGTTCTCCCGCATAGTGGTGTACACGCAGATTTCAACACGTATTACGCCCATATCGTCCGGGAACTGATCGCCCAGGAATACATCGTGGTCTCCGCCGAATACCGGGGTAGCACGGGGTATGGCAAGGCTACTTACGATAATATCGATTACGGAGGATTGGAAAACGAGGATGTCTACGTTAGTCGTAATTATATGGTAGAGAATTTCGATATTGTAGATGCCAATCGTATCGGCATCATGGGATGGAGCCACGGCGGGATGATCACGCTAATGAACCTCATGACCTATCCGGGCAAATATAAATGCGGTTTCGCCGGAGTACCGGTAAGCGACGTGATCATGCGCATGGGATATTCCACCGATGATTATCGGAAAATCTTCTCCGACGAAGGCCATATCGGGAAGACTCCCCGGGAGGATATGGCGGAATACAAACGCCGCTCACCGGTCTGGCACGCGGAAAAACTACAAGATCCCCTGCTCATCCATACCAATACTAGCGACGATGACGTGAACGTAGTGGAAGTAGAGCATATGATACGCGCTCTCAAGGCCGAAGGAAAGAAGTTCGACTACAAAATATTCGACCGTGCTCCCGGTGCCCATAGCTTCGACCGGACCGACACGAAACAAGCTTCCGAGATACGACTCGGCATCTACCAGTTCCTCGCCAAGCATCTAAAACCCAATAAGCCATTCAAATCCGTAAAAGACGTACGAAAAGCGGCCTACAAATTTAATTGATATAAACATCTAAATAACACAAGAAAGATGAAGAAACTTTTTACCTATGTTCTTATGCTTTGCGCCAGCCTATCCGTTTCGGTAGCGCAACAAATCCAGTATCCGGAGCCGATCTTGAACCCGGAGAGTTGTACGAGTATCATGGTCGGCAAAAAAGCCTCGGCGGATGGCTCCGTGATGACTAGCCACACCTGCGATAGCAATTACCGCACTTGGATGGATATCGTACCTTCCGCCTCGTACGATCACGATACGACAACCACGGTCTATACCGGACGTATGCATACCGAATATGCCGAGGGAACCCGGGGGATGATCGCGAAAGGAACACTGCCCGAAGCGCGGTCTACGTATCAATTCCTCAACACGGCCTATCCTTGCCTGAACGAGAAGCAACTAGGCATCGGGGAAACAACAATCACCGGCCGGAAAGCCCTTGTCAACAAGAAAGGTATGTTCATGATCGAGGAACTTCAGCGAATCGTCTTACAACGTTGCACGACCGCCCGTGATGCCATCCGTGTGATGGGCGAGTTGATCGAGAAATACGGATATGGCGACTGGGGCGAGTGCCTTACGATAGCGGATCCGAAAGAGGTATGGCATTTCGAGGTCTTCGGCGAGGGTCCGGATAAGATCGGTGGCGTATGGGCGGCGATCCGTATCCCCGACGATCATGTAGGCGTATCGGCGAATATCCCGCGTATCTCTAAGGTCGATCCGAAAGATACGGACAATTGCATGGCTTCCGCCAACGTATTCGAGGTAGCCAAGCGCATGGGCTTCTGGGACGGAAAGAAACCGTTCCGTTTCTGGGAAGCGTATGCCGGTGGGAACTATGCCGGTGAACTGAAATCATTCAGTATCCGTGAGTTCTTTATATTGAATAAATTAGCGCCTTCCTTACGTTTATCGTATGACGCGGAAGAACTTCCCATCAGCGTAAAACCGGACCGGCAAGTATCCGTAACGGATGTGATGGCTCTCCTCTCCGAAACGTACGAGGGTACGGAATACGATATGACCCAGAACTTGAAAGTAGCCGTAAAGAAAAAAGATAGTAACGAGACCGATACGGTTATCAGTCCGGTAGCCAATCCTTGGATGACTCGGGATATGGTGAACATGTTGAATGGGCTAAAACCGGACGCCGTAAAAAGCTACCGTTTGGTTGCCGTACCACAATGCTCCTACTCTACCGTGATCCAGTTACGTGACTGGTTACCCAATGCGGTAGGCGGCGTGGTTTGGATGGCCTATGATAATCCCGGACAAAGCCCCCGCATCCCCATCTTCTGTGGGACGAAAGATCTCCCGGCTTGCTTCAAGGTTTGCGGACAGCACCGTTACCGGGAAGATGCCGCCGTATGGGCTTTCCGTCGTGCCAATAAACTCGCTACCGTACGTTGGGGAGCGACTAAAGATCGTATGAAAGCATCTATCGCCCATTTTACGGAGAAAGGGCAGACAGAACTTCCTTTCGTAGAGAGCCGTTACAAAGAGATTCTTACCCAACAAGGTGAGGAGGCCGCAAAAGAATACCTAACCGGATATACCGCCGATTTCGCCGGAGCCACGATGCTACGCTGGAGAGAAATGGGAGACTCATTCTGGACCCAATTCGAAAGAGGCTTCTAATCACCACATCCGATAGTAGAGACGAGGCACACCCCGTCTCTACAATAATAATATAAACTTAAATTCATATACAATGAGAACATTCATTCTATCATGCGCCTTAGCGTTAGGTTCCTTGAGCACATTCGCTCAAGGCTACCAATTTACGGATGTAGTAAAGGTACCCGCCACGCCAGTCAAGAATCAAGCATCCACGGGAACCTGCTGGTGCTTCGCCACGACCTCTTTCATGGAGTCGGAATTACTCCGTATGGGAAAAGGGACGTACGATCTCTCTGAGATGTTTATCGTCCGCCAGAAATACATGAACCAGTTGCAGGATAATTATGTCCGCCAAGGCAGAGGTAATATCGGTCAAGGAAGTCTTTCCCACACCTTCATGAACGCTTTCAACCAAGTAGGTATCGTTCCGGAAGAGGTGTACTCGGGTATCAACTACGATTCCGACCGGCACAATCATGCCGAGATGGTAAAATACATCAAGGCGATCGCAACGACAGCCGTGGACATGAAGAAACGTAGCCCGGAATATTACAAACTAATCGATAACCTATTCGATACCTACCTAGGCAAGCTTCCGGAGAAATTCACTTATCAAGGCAAGGAATATACCCCGAAGACATTCGCCGCCTCCCTAGGGTTGAATATGGACGATTATATCGAGCTGACAAGCTTCACGCATCATCCGTATTACCAGAAATTCGAGGTAGAGGTTCCCGATAACTGGGAACATGCGCAAATATATAACCTCCCGTTGGATGAGATGATGCAAGTCGCGGATTATGCTTTAAATAATGGTTACACGGTATGTTGGGATGGCGACGTGAGCGAGAAAGGCTTCTCTTTCAAGAATGGCGTGGCGATCAACCCGGAGGTAAAGAAGGTGGAAGATTACTCTACTACCGACCGTGCTCGCTTTGAGAAAATGGACGAGAAGGAACGTCTGGAGGAAGTCTACAAATTCGAGAAACCTTTCCCGGAAGTAAACGTCACCCCGCAGATCCGTCAAGAAGGCTTCGAAGCGTTCGTCACGACCGATGACCATTTGATGCACCTTACCGGCATCGCCAAGGATCAAAACGGCACGAAATATTATATCACGAAGAACTCTTGGGGAACCGAGCGTAATACTTTCGGCGGCTACTTGAACATGTCCGATAGTTTTGTCCGTGCCAAGACGATCTATATCATGGTACATAAGGATGCGATACCAAAGGCAATCAAGTCTAAATTAGGCATTTAGAACTTCCCTATCGTATAGGATATTACAATGCCCATCGTAAGGTTATTAGAATAGGCATTCAAAGCACCTTACAATGGGCATTATTAGCTCCTTAGAATGGGCATCCGCGGAAATCATGGATGCCCATCTCTTTTTTCTCTCATCGAACGAGCCTCAACTCTTCAATCAACCTTGGGCATTTACCCCATTTATCGATCATGAAAAGGACATAGCGGATATCTACGCCGATGCAACGTTGCAAATCCGGTTCAAAAGCGATATCACCACTCATCGCCTCCCAGTTACCGTCGAAAGCAAGTCCGATCAAACGGGCGTTTTTATCGAATACCGGGCTACCGGAATTACCACCAGTGATATCATTGTTCGAGAGGAAGCACAGCTGCAATTCCCCTTTTTCATTCGCGTAAGGTCCGAAATCACGGCTACGAACCAGATCCAGTATCTCCGGTTGTACCCAGAACTCATCGCTCGTCGGGTCCTCTTTCTCTAGGATACCTTTATCCGTTGAGTAATAATTGTACCATGCGGCATCATAAGGACGATACCCTCCGATAGAACCATAGCTTAAACGCATCGTGAAATTAGCGTCGGAAGACAAAGCTTTCTCCGGATACATCTCCTTCAAGCCCGCGAAATACAACCGTTCTCCCTTAGCGATATCATACTCCGCATCGCCCATCAACTGCTGTAACTGGAAGATAGACACCAATACGGACAAGCTCAGTTCCGCCGCCGGATCTTTTCTCAATTTCTCATATTGCTTCGGATTTCTCAACATCTCGGCAATCTTGTCGTACGACAATAAGGAAGTCTTCTTAAATACATCCGCCGCATATTTCTCATAATTTCCTTTATACTTCTTATCAACGCTCGTATAAATATCCGGCAAGAACTCCGGAGATACACGTTCTTTCGCGATCTTCATCATCGCGGCCAGTACCTTCTGATCCAAAGACGGCTCGTAATCCTTGAAGAACGGTTGGATACGATCCTCTAAAAAGACAGTAATCTCTTCCGGGGTAGCTCCTTCAATATCCACCGATTGCACCATACGGGCCAAACGAATAATCTCCGCTCCACTAGAAAACGCCTCATTCAAATAGGTCAAAGCCTCTCTATATTTATTGGTCGAGGTATATCCTTTTTCCAGCAAATTCAAGACCTCGCCATATTTAGCGCCCCGGGCCTGATCTTTCGCTACCCAATCAGCGAAGGCCGTCTCCTCCGCACGTTTACGTTCGATCACGTTTAGATTCGCCAATCCTTTATTCATACCGATCGAGTTCTTCCAATAATTGGAGCTTCCCGCATACTTAGAAGCATATTTGATACGTACAGCGTCGCTAGCCAACATCGCCTCTTTCCAGATGCCCTGCTTGATGCCACGCACCTCGATACGAGGCTTATTACTATTCTCGATACGCTGTTGCACGCCCCAAGAGCACAAATAACGATCCGTGCTTCCCGGAAAACCGATTGTCATGGCATAATCCTTATCTTGATAACCTTGCATAGACACCTCCGCTACATATCTCGGGGTATAAGGCTTATTATCCGCATTGTATTCCGCCGGTTTATTATCTGCGTTGGCGTACACACGGAATACGGAAAAATCACCGGTATGCCGAGGCCACATCCAGTTATCCGTATCGCCACCGAACTTACCGATAGAGCTAGGCGGAGCGAAAACCATACGCACGTCACGATAAACATCGTACACCACCAAGAAATATTTATTATTGCTATAGAAAGGGACAACATCAGCCGCTAGGAACTCATTATTTCCCACAGAGTCACAAATCACACGACCGATAGAATCGGCGGCGGATAAACGCTGGAACTCGTCCTCTATACCGGCGATCTGGCTGTTAATACGATCGCTCACGTCTACCGTCTCTTTCAAATAACGTACCGACAAACCCGGGACCGGCAACTCCTCTTGCTTGCTTTGGGATACAAAACCATCCTTCAAATAATCATGTTCCACGCTGCTCAATTGCTGGATAGAACCGAAACCACAATGGTGGTTCGTAAAGATCAAGCCCTCGTCCGAAACCGTAATACCCGTGCATCCGCCACCGAAGATTACCACGGCGTTCGCCACGCAAGGATCCGTCTCACTATACAACTGATCATAGGATGGGGTAAAACCCAACTCGGCCATTCTCGCCAAATTCTGCTTATTCAATTCCTTCAGCACCCACATGCCCTCATCGGCATATAACTGGCCGGAAGCGGCTAAAAGCAACAAAGCCGCCCACACTCTTTTCATCAACTTCATTCTTCTCTTATTAGTCTAAATTATTCGATTAGTAACTTAATGTTTTTTACCTCGACACGGGCCGACAACCATTCTGTAATCTTTTTACGCTCAACCTCTTTCACCTTCGTCTTACTCTTCAGATAAACCAGCATGACCGTATCCGGTTTCGCCGTCTCCGTATTCACGATATAGGTATGCGAGCAAGAAGCCTCTGCCACAAAGGGGAACAACACTTTCATTTCCGGGATCAACTCGGATGTCAGACGCCCATAACTCTGATATTTGTCAACCTGCCGTTTTAAAGAATCGATCTGGATGGTTTGCACACGCAACACTTCTTCGCTATTCTTATACAAATCCTGCATCAACAGGCTCTTCAGCTCGTTGATATCCGTCGCTTCCTGGCCAAAGCCCTGCTGTACGATCAAATGGACATTTTTCAATCCGTATTTTGGCATCTTGGCTTTTGCGTTCGCAATCATCTCGTCTGGTACGGTTTGTCCGATCAACACCACTTTTACCTCTTTCTTCTCGCTTGTATCCGTAATCACCTTACTCAATATTTGCGTATTCGGGAAACTCAGTTCTTCGGTGACGAACGTTCGTACCCTCTCATTAAAATAACTGCTACGGATCAAGTTATAACTCAAGAAAAGACTGGGTACGATCGTAAAGAATACGATAATACCGACATAGCGGGTCACGATCTTTTCCCGTTGTTTATCCAGGAATACTTTCTTCGGATACTTCAATAAACGTACCACCACATAAGTAGCCAAGCTAATAAATACCGTATTGATAAAATACAGATAGAAAGCGCCGAAAAAGTAATATAAATTACCACTCGCCAAACCGAATCCCGCCGTACAAAGCGGAGGCATCAACGCCGTAGCGATAGCCACACCCGGGATCACGTTTCCCTTGCTTTTCGTAGAGCTAGCGACAATTCCCGCCAGACCGCCAAAGAAAGCGATCAACACGTCGTATACCGTGGGCTGCGTACGGGCAAGCAACTCGCTTTGGGCCTCGCTGATCGGTGATATGAGAAAATACAAGGTAGACGTTATTACGCTGAAGACCGTAGCCGTGGCAAAATTACGGAACGACCGCTTGATCAACTCGAAATCAGAGATACCCAATCCCAAGCCGAATCCCATGATCGGTCCCATCAGCGGCGAGATCAACATCGCGCCAATGATCACGGCCGTAGAGTTGGTATTTAACCCGAGAGAAGCGACAAACGTAGCGAAAATAAGTACCCATAAGTTCGTCCCCTTAAACTCTATCCCCTTTTTAATGGATTCTATCGTCTCCAGCTCATCTTCCTTTTCCTGCCGGACATCAAAATTACGGACGAAAAAATCCATAATCTGTTTATGTAGCAATCCTTTTTCCATGCGGTATTAATCTTGTCCCATATTTATGCAAAGATATTCCAATTGTTTGTTTTTCTAACTATTTAATAGCTTTTTTATGGTGAGATTACGTATATTTGCATTTACAATACAACAACAAGAGATCCTATTTGTATGAAACGATATCTAATGCTTTTATGCTTATTGTTTACGTCCTTTGTCGTTTCATCTCAAACGACAACGCCAGACTCGCTTAAAAGCGCCTTGCAAAAAGCAACCTCCGAACGCTCTAGACTGGAAATCCTTACCAATTTAATGGATATCTCACGAAACGATGACATATTAGTAAACGCTAAACAACTCTATCAGGAGGCCTTAAAAGCGAATGACAATTACTATAAGGAAGCGGCGTTGACCGAGATTCTCCGATGTTATATCAACACGGACCAAACCGATAGCGCTAATACCTACATCGCCAAGGCCGAGCAGGAGCTAAAAGGAGAAGCCAGAGCCAGCCTCGTGTCGTTCATGAAAATGATCCAAGATACGCGCGTCATATTCTACACATCCGGTGAACCGAGAAAGAAAGTCCTCATGAATTGCCTATTCAAGCTGGAAGAACCTGATAAATTATCTCCCTACGAGAAAATAGCCTGCAATTATATACTTGGTATGGCTGTCAGCAACAGCATTATGGAAGAAAATATGCTTAAGGAGGACTTTAAGCAAGGAAGAGAATATTTCGACAATGTTCTGGCCGAGGCGGAAAAACTGCCCCTACGATATGCGTACAATTTCTTGCCTAACACCTATTTCATGCTATGCGCTTATGCGAGTAACCCTCAAGAACGAGGACAATATGCTACCCGTTACCTAAATACGATCTTAGGTTACTCTAACATCCCGGAGATGAGGAAACGTCCTTACGCAGTCAACAAACGTCAATTATTAAGCGCTTATTCAAACCTTGCCATTAGCGCCGAGGCTATTGGAAAGGATTTGGCGACCTCTTATTACCGTAAGTTCATGAATCTGCTGAAGGCTTATCCGGAATCAGCTAGCGCCGCCCCGGAGTATGAGCTCTACTACACCTCATCGAATTATTACCTAGGTATTAAGGACTATAAGAAATTCATTGAGTTCAGTGACTCTTTGATCAATTTCTCCAAACAGATACCGCTTTACAAGGAACATGTAATCGCCTATGTGTCCGCGAAAGCTGCCGCTTACGACAGCCTCCGGATGTACAAGGAAGCCTATGAGACATCCAAGGAATACGCTGTATTGCTAGACACCTTACGTATGCAAGAACTCAGGAAGAAAATGGAAAATCTGGAGATCGAGAAAGGGGCGAACGAGTTGGTGATCGAAAAGAGATCATTGGAATTGGAATTACAGAAAAGCAAGAAAGAGAATTACCTGTATATATCCTTATTGCTTCTAGCTTTATGCGCCGTGTTCTATATCTTTTTCCGGCTAGGCAAAATGAGATCCCTCTATCGGGCATTGCAGAAGTCTAACGAGCTGGTCTTGATAGCGAACCAGAAAGCACAAGAAAGCGAGGAGATGAAGACCGCCTTCATCCGGAATATGTCGCATGAGATACGGACTCCCTTAAACGCAATCAACGGTTTCTCGGAACTCATCACCAACGACGATATCTCCATGGACGAGAAACAGGCTTTCAGCCGTATTATCTATGAAAACTGTTACCACTTGACTTCCATGCTGAACAATCTCCTTGAGATCGCCCAGCTCGATAGCGGCAATGATTCCCTTCCTCTTGTTCCCACACGTATCCATGAGCTTTGTTTACATGAGATGCAACAGGTAAAGAAATATCAAGAGAAGCCGGAGATCAACTATGTGGTGGAAGGCGATAAGGAGAATGATATGATCTTGACCAACCGTGCTTATTTCAGTTTGATCATCTCGCATCTGCTGGCAAACGCGAATAAATTCACGGAGAAAGGAAGCATCACGCTTTCATACCATCTGGATAGCGGAGCCAATTTAGTGACCTTGTCGGTAACAGATACGGGTTGCGGCATCCCTCAAGACAAACAGGAATGGATATTCGAGCGTTTCACGAAGACCAATGATTTCATTCCCGGCTCTGGCCTGGGGCTTTACCTATGTCGCTTGATCGTTAACCGGCTAAACGGTAAGATAAAGACAGATCCGTCTTATACGAAAGGCTCACGCTTCGTTATCACAATGCCAATCGCCACGCCGTCCAAGCCCTCCGAACCTACCGATTAACGGAAGAAACGTCCTACGTACGGGAGTTCTCGTAAAGGTAAATCCCTTTTAACCATAAATGCGATGAATACGCCTAATAAGATCGTGCGGTATCCCAACCGGAGCCATTCAGACTGTATCGGCAGTGCCATGCCTGCCACGTATAACACCGTCGCCACTCCGAAATAAAGAAATGCGGATTTCAAGTCGTACTCGATCGGGAATTTCTTTTGTCCTACAAAATAGGATAAAAGCATCATCAATAAATTACAAAAGAACGATGCCCACGCACAAGCCATATAACCGTACGAGGGACCGAACAGCAAGATAATAGAGACCGTGGCCACACATCCGATCGTGGAGAAATAGGCGCCCCATCGTGTCTGGTCGATCAGCTTATACCATAAGGAGAGGTTGAAATAAATACCGAAGAACAACTCGCCCAGCATCACGATCGGCACTACCCGTAATCCGGGATAATAAGCCGGCCCGACAAAGTACTTCAAGATATCGATATAGAACATTACCCCGAGGAAGATAAACAAGGCGAATATGATGAAATATTTCATCGCTTCCGAGTAGGCTTTCTTATTATCATCGCTCTTGTTTTTAGCGAAAATAAACGGCTCATAGGCATACCGGAAAGCCTGCGTGAACATCACCATCACCACGGCGATCTTGAAGCATGCGCCGTATATACCCAATTGCTCGTTCGCATACTCCTTATCATCAAACAAGAATGGAAACAGGATCTTATCTGCCGTCTGGTTAAAGATACCGGCAATACCTAGAATGAGGATCGGGAAGGAATAACGCAAGATTTGTTTCAATACCGTTCCGTCTACTTTCGCCCGTATGCCCGGCAAGATATCCGGGATCAAAAGCAATAAGGTTATCAGTGTCGTAAATACGTTCGCCACGAATACATAGCCTACCCCATAATCCGGACGATAGAACCAGCTTATCGCCTCCGGATAGTGCGTATGCAACCACGGACAAGTGATCAAGAAGAATATATTCAAGATAATATTCAAGAAAATACTCAGCAACTTAATCCCGGCGAAACGCCATGCTTTTCCCTTATACCGAAGATAAGCGAACGGAATGCAACAAAAAGCGTCTACCGCCACGATACCCGCCATCATCCCGATATACTCCGGATGGTCGCCATATCCCAAGCCGGCACTAATAGATGGTAACAAAGCGAAAACCGCTACGCTAAACAGCGCCGAACTTCCCAGCAAGCAATACAGCACGGAAGCATACACCCGCATCGGCTCTTGCTCCTCTTTCTTATTGATGAAACGGAAGAACCCCGTCTCCATGCCATAAGTAAGCAAGACCAGCAACAGGGCTGTCCAACCATATAAATTCGTCACGATCCCATAATCCCCTGTTCCGGCCAACACACGTGTGTACATCGGCACCAACATCCAATTCAGGAAACGCCCCACTATACTACTCAACCCATAAACCGCTGTCTCTTTAGCGAGCCGCTTCATTCCTCCTGCCATATCGTATCTGTCTAATCAAATAAAAAACCTTGTTCCCCCACCCGGCTACGTCCCAGATGGGTATAAGCTAAATCGGTGACCTCACGGCCACGGGGCGTGCGTTTGATAAAGCCCTCTTTGATCAAGAAAGGCTCGTACACTTCTTCTAGCGTTCCGGGGTCCTCGCCCAAAGCCGTGGCGATCGTCGTTAATCCGACCGGGCCTCCCTTGAATTTATCAATGATCGTCGTCAGCAACTTATTATCGATCTGATCCAAGCCATACCGGTCTATATTCAACGCCTCCAGAGAGAAGCAAGCGATCGCCTTATCGATATCTCCGTTCCCCTTCACTTGAGCGAAATCACGCACACGGCGCAATAAAGCGTTGGCGATACGAGGCGTACCCCGGCTACGGGAAGCGATCTCCCTTGCGGCGTTCAACTCACATTTTACATTCAAGATATTAGCACTACGGAGCACGATCTTCGTCAGCGTCTCCATATCATAATACTCCAAGTGCATATTGATACCGAAACGGGCACGCAGCGGACTAGTCAGCAAGCCGCTACGGGTCGTAGCGCCAATCAATGTAAACGGAGCCAAATCGATCTGTATCGAGCGGGCGCTCGGTCCTTTATCGATCACGATATCGATCCGGTAATCCTCCATAGCGGAATACAGGTATTCCTCCACGATCGGGCTCAACCGGTGAATCTCATCGATAAAAAGCACGTCGTTCTTCTCCAGCGAGGTCAATACCCCGGCCAGATCTCCCGGCTTATCCAGCACAGGCCCCGACGTGACCTTGAAACCAACCCCCAACTCGTTCGCTATAATATTCGACAACGTCGTCTTTCCCAACCCGGGAGGTCCATGCAAAAGCACATGATCCAGCGCCTCCTTACGCATGCGGGCAGCCATGACGAACACCTTCAGGTTCTCCACCACCTTCGCCTGTCCGCTGAAGTCACGGAGCGAAAGCGGCCGAAGCACGTTCTCGTACTCTCGCTCGTTTTCCGGCATCCGGGCATCCCTTATATCAAAATCATCTTCCATATTCACGTTCATTGACTTGCAAAGATAATGTTAAACAACACATTCACGAAAATAGATGTATAAAATATTTTTCTAACAGTGAGAAAAGCATATGTTTGCTAAAGGGACACCTTTAAAAACATACTACCATGAAACTTATACTCACAATCTCTGCGATGATCCTGTTCCTGATAACGGGATGCGAAAGTGGTAAGCAACCGGCTAACGACTTTTTAACCGTGGATATCACGGCAAATTATCCGAAGAAGGAACTGATTCTTCAAGACTTTTTGGATGTGGAATACATCCCATTAGAAACGAATGAGGAATTCATAACCTCAGCCAGCATGCAAGCCATCGGCAAAAATCTCATAATCCTTAGAAACAAGAACGGACAAGACGGAGATATATTTATCTTCGACCGGACCGGAAAAGGCCAGAGAAAAATCAACCGCAGCGGCCAAGGTAGCCAAGAATACACGAATATCGGGTCTATTGCCCTCGATGAGGAGAAAGGTGAGCTGTTTATCAACAACTACTATTCGAGCCAGTTTATCGTATACGACCTGTCCGGAAACTTTAAGCGAACTTTAAAGTACGATAAAGATTTTAATTTCAATAGCGGGAAGATATACAATTTCGATCAAGACAACTTAATCTGCTACGATGAGATTGGCAATTATAAAAATCTGAGAAAAAGCGCATTTTGGCTCCTGTCCAAACAAGACGGGAGCATTGTCAAGGAAATCGAACTCCCTTATGAGCATAAGATATCACCGTTTTTATCGTAAGGACTCCACCTATCCGCTCTATGGCCCCGGAAGTATTTCTTTATCCAAGTATTCTTACCGACCGGTATTATTTCATGCAAACAACAAAGAAACAATGGGATTTTGAGAAAGAAACCGGATTCCCCAGAACCGACTTGGTATATGATAAACAAGAGGACGCTATCTTTGAGTGTGTCGTATATAATAACGATTTCGTAGATCAGACACCCGTTGATATGTGGTACGAACACGGAATACTAAAGATCATCAATAACGATGGGATCGCTTTCATAAAGAAACTAGAAGCCAATGAGTTGGTGGAAGACTACGAGAAAGGTAAGCTGAAAGGCCGCTTGAATGAGATCGCAGCGGGATTGAATGAGGAATCCAACCCCGTGATTATGGTGGCTAAGTATAAGGAATAAAAACTTCTTACTTATTGTCTGTTTTTCCAGACTTGTTTTTTATTCGTACATGTTTTTCGGAAAACACGTACGTGAATCCGTGAAAACATGTACGTGTTTTTACGGAAATTCGACAAGCATATTTATCCATCTTACTGTCAGCAAGTTATAAATCTACTTCATAGTAAGATATTATTGTTGAAAATTTACTTCTAAAGATACGGTTCCTCTCCTATATTTTATGTAACTTTGCTTATAAGTCGCATAAAATATAGGACGATATGAACCAGACAATTTATCCCATCGGCATACAGAACTTCGAGAGCCTTCGCAAAGATGGTTATCTCTATATTGATAAGACCGCCCTAATCTACCAATTAGTAACAACCGGACGATATTATTTCCTCAGCCGCCCCCGACGCTTCGGGAAAAGCTTGCTGCTGTCCACGCTGGAGGCCTATTTCCAAGGAAAGAAGGAGCTGTTCGAGGGACTGGCAATGGAGAAATTGGAAAAAGACTGGATAAGATACCCCATCTTACATTTGGATTTAAATGCGGAGAGATATTCTGACCCTGGGGCATTAGAGAGTATATTACGACGTTATCTGAACCTTTGGGAAGACCTGTGGGGGAAAGACGAGAGAGAGATAACACCATCCGATCGTTTCACCGGCGTGATACGCCGTGCCTATGAGAGAACAGGACGGAGAGTGGTCATACTGGTAGACGAGTATGACAAGCCTTTGCTACAGGCGATCGGGAATCTGGAGTTACAGGAGGCCTACCGCTCTATACTGAAAGCGTTTTACGGCGTTCTGAAGAGCATGGACGGATATATCCGCCTAGCGTTCCTGACCGGCGTGACCAAGTTCGGCAAGGTAAGCGTATTCAGCGACCTCAACAACCTCATGGACCTGTCGATGGATAATCGGTACGTCGAGATATGCGGCATCACAGAGAAAGAGATACATGCCTATCTGGATGACGAAGTGAAGGAACTGGCTGATACCCAAATGACGACCTACGAGGAAACCTGCCTAAAACTCAAGCAACGCTATGACGGATACCATTTCACCGCCAAGTCCGAGGGTATATATAATCCATTCAGCCTATTGAATACCTTCGCTAAGATGGAATTCGGTGACTACTGGTTCGAGACCGGAACACCCTCCTACCTCGTGGAGCTGCTCAAGCACACCCATTACGACCTCTACGAGATGGCCAACACGGAGACCGACGCCGATGTGCTGAACAGCATCGACTCCGCCTCGAACAATCCCATACCCGTCATCTACCAAAGCGGGTATCTGACCATCAAGGGCTATGATCCTGAGTTTGGCATTTATCGACTGAGTTTCCCGAACAAGGAGGTGGAAGAAGGTTTCGTCAAATACCTACTTCCTTTCTATACGAGCATACAAGCCTCTAAGACCCCCTTCGAGATCGGACAGTTCGTACGGGAGATACGGTCTGGCAATTACGACGCCTTCTTCCACCGCCTCCAAAGCTTCTTCGCCGACACACCCTACGAGGTGATCGCCGGGCAAAAGCCGGAACGAGACACGGAGCTGCATTACCGGAACGTCCTCTTCATCGTCTTCAAGCTGGTCGGCCTGTACACGCAAGTGGAGTACCATACCTCGAACGGGCGTATAGACCTCGTCTTGCAAACCGATCGCTATGTATATATCATGGAGTTCAAGCTCAACGGAACCGCCGAGGAGGCCCTGCGGCAGATCGAGGAGAAAGGCTACGCCCTACCCTTCGCCGGAGACGACCGGGAGGTCTTCAAGATCGGCGTGAACTTCTCTGCCGAGACCCGCAATATCGAGAAGTGGCTGGTTGAGCCCACGCGATAGCTGTGGAAAGGCAAAACGCTCACGGCACGCGCCATCCACTGATCGTACCGTACAGAAAAAAGCGCCGTTACTTGCCCTTTTGGGAGAAAGAGTTACCTTTGTATATAAGTCACATAAATACACAAAGCCATGAACCAGACAATTTATCCCATCGGCATACAGAACTTCGAGAAAATTCGCAAGGACGGCTATCTCTATATTGACAAGACAGCCTTGGTCTATCAATTGGTTACTACCGGACAGTATTACTTCCTCAGCCGCCCCCGACGCTTCGGGAAAAGCCTGTTGCTGTCCACGCTGGAGGCCTACTTCCAAGGGAAAAAGGAGTTGTTCGAGGGACTGGCCATGGAGAAACTGGAAAAGGACTGGAAAGAATACCCGATCCTCCATTTTGACCTGAATATCTCCCAATACGACTCTCCGGATAGCTTATACAAGATATTAAACGACATCCTGTCCCGGTACGAAGACGAATATGGGACACGTCCCTCGGAAGTGACCCTGCCCCTCCGTTTCGCCGGAATCATCGACCGGGCCTACCGCAAAACCGGACAAAGGGCCGTGATCCTGATAGACGAGTACGACAAGCCCTTGCTACAGAACTTGCACGACAAGGAGATGCAAAACCGGCTCCGGAACATGCTCAAACCCTTCTACGGCGTATTGAAGACCATGGATAGGGCCATCCGTTTCGCCCTGCTCACAGGTGTGACCAAGTTCGGCAAGGTAAGCGTGTTCAGTGACCTCAACAACCTCATGGACCTGTCGATGGATAATCGGTACGTCGAGATATGCGGCATCACAGAGAAAGAGATACATGCCTATCTGGATGACGAAGTGAAGGAACTGGCTGATACCCAAATGACGACCTACGAGGAAACCTGCCTAAAACTCAAGCAACGCTATGACGGATACCATTTCACCGCCAAGTCCGAGGGTATATATAATCCATTCAGCCTATTGAATACCTTCGCTAAGATGGAATTCGGTGACTACTGGTTCGAGACCGGAACACCCTCCTACCTCGTGGAGCTGCTCAAGCACACCCATTACGACCTCTACGAGATGGCCAACACGGAGACCGACGCCGATGTGCTGAACAGCATCGACTCCGCCTCGAACAATCCCATACCCGTCATCTACCAAAGCGGGTATCTGACCATCAAGGGCTATGATCCTGAGTTTGGCATTTATCGACTGAGTTTCCCGAACAAGGAGGTGGAAGAAGGTTTCGTCAAATACCTACTTCCTTTCTATACGAGCATACAAGCCTCTAAGACCCCCTTCGAGATCGGACAGTTCGTACGGGAGATACGGTCTGGCAATTACGACGCCTTCTTCCACCGCCTCCAAAGCTTCTTCGCCGACACACCCTACGAGGTGATCGCCGGGCAAAAGCCGGAACGAGACACGGAGCTGCATTACCGGAACGTCCTCTTCATCGTCTTCAAGCTGGTCGGCCTGTACACGCAAGTGGAGTACCATACCTCGAACGGGCGTATAGACCTCGTCTTGCAAACCGATCGCTATGTATATATCATGGAGTTCAAGCTCAACGGAACCGCCGAGGAGGCCCTGCGGCAGATCGAGGAGAAAGGCTACGCCCCACCTTTCGCCGGAGACAATCGGGAGGTCTTCAAGATCGGCGTGAACTTCTCCTCTGAAACCCGCAATATTGAGAAGTGGCTGGTAAGGTAAAAAGCCTGCTTTTATCCATATATACTTACTTTGCCGATGAAGTATATATCCTATGCCCGGAGAAGATATACTTCAAGTGGCATCTAAGTATATCTTCTCCCTCAAAAAGGCTTCTCTAGTGAATAACTGATCACTTCCCAAGCCGTTAACTGACGGCTACCCCTACTCGTAAGTTATTCACTTGACAAGCCATAAACAGACAGTTTACAACTAGCGTAACAATCTGTTATTCAATGTATTTACAACAGAAATAAAAACCGTTCAAAAAAGTCGGACTTTCCAGCCGGAATATCCTCGCCTTTTTGTATTATCTTTATCGCCAACAAATAATACGCAGATGAAGAAAAACATTGTTTTCCTGTTAATTCTAATACCTATTATATGGATCTCTTGCGACGGAATGGGCCATCAAACCATAGACTTCCGAAAAATAGAGAACCTTATGCCCCAACATCCGGATAGCGCCTTAATGCTCCTTGAACAAATAGAGAACAAAGAAAACCTATCCCGAAAAGATAAGGCACATTATTATTTGCTGTTAACAGAAACACAAGACAAGACTTTTGTTAAGCATGAAACCGACTCGCTGATCGCGATCGCGACGGATTATTATGAGGAAACAGACGATCTGGAACGAAAAGCGAAAGCTTGGTTTTATAAGGGACGGATCAATCAAAACCTAAATCATCCATTGAAAGCGCAAGAGTATTTCTTAAATGCCTTACAGAATGAGGAGCAGATTGAAGACCATGCATTACTGGGGAGGATTAATAACGGTATCGGGATGCTTTATACCCAACAAGACGTATATGAGCGAGCCTTACCTTATCAGCAAAAAGCGGTCATGCATTTCAAGGCAATAGCAGATTCTATCGGTCAAGTCTATGCGCTTCGAGATCTGGGACGTATTTATAGGATGCTCCATCAAAAAGACAGCGCTATCGCCTGTTATTCAAAAACTCTCGATTTGATGGTGAGCAGGAAGGTGCTCTCTGTTTATTCAGAACTATCGAATCTATATGTAGAAACAAAGACCTACCCGAAGGCAGAGCGTCTACTCCGTGAAGTCATGGCAAACAAGCAGGCATTGGGAAATAACATTCATCCGTTCTATTTGACACTAGGCAAATATTATTATCATTGCGGCCAATTAGATTCAGCAAAAATCTATTTGGAACAATGCACGGAAAAAGCGGGGCGATTGGACACGAGAGCGGGGGCTGTTTATTATCTATCCCAAATAGCCCTATCGAAAAAACAATGGATCCTTTATGCGAAGTTGAGTCAACAATATGAAATGATGCGTGACACACTTAACCAAGCAGAAGTCACGAATATGATTAGAAGCAAACAAGCTCTTTACGATGAACAGGATAAACAAAAATCCTTAGCGGAGGAACGAGTAAGAACGGCCTATGCGAACCTATGGATGGCCGTAATCAGTCTTATTGCTCTCTGCATAATTCTACCAACCACTTATCTTTTGTTTAAGTACAAGAAAAGACAAAAAGACCTATTGAAAATCCAAGAAGAAAACCGGGAAAAGATTTTCTCTTATGATAAAACAGTCCTAGCATATGAAAAACAGATAGAGCATAATGAACAAATCATAGAGACATTAAACAAATCTTTACAAGAGAAAGATCGAGAACAGGAAGAACTCAAGAAAGAGCTGCGGCAGGAGTTCGAACAAAAAAACCAAACATTATATGCCCAAAAAGAGCATCAGATTGAATCATTACAGAATTTGAAGAATTCATCTGTATATAAAAACTTTCATGAAAACGAGGATTGGAAACCATCTACCAAGGATTGGGAAGAGTTGTTTCATCTTATAAACGCTATTTATCCGTCTTTTGCACAAAAACTTCAAGAAGCTTACCCCAAAATACCGATACAGATGGAACGGTTATGCTATTTAGTGAGAATCCATGTGAAACCCTCACGTCTTTCTATGTTATTAAACCATAGTAATATATCAGTCTTACGGAAAAGACTTTATCTGAAGATGAGTGGCAAAACAGGAAAAGCCTCCGATTTCGATCTATATATCAATGACCTATAATCAGTGTTAGAAAATGAACAAAAACGAAAATGCCAATTGTTCATCCATGTTCATTGTTATTAGAGAATAAAGCTTTTCTTTTGCAAAAAGAAAAACAAAATATTATGAAAACAAAATTATTAACCTTATTGATGCTATTTGGCCTCTTTTCGCCACTGTCAGTTTATGGAGATGATGTACCGACCAAGGGAGGATGGCATGACGATTATTATCGCTCTGTCACTCCTGCTCCTCCAACATTATCAATCGAAGGAAATCTATTAAGCATACATTTTATAGATGCTCTGGATGATTTGACTGTTCAAGTTGTAAATGAACAAGGAGCTATCCTATATAACGAAGTAGTCTCCGGCGAAGCAGGTGAATGTGTATCCATCTCTTTAGATCAGGCTGGCACAGGATGCTTTTATGTAGTGTTAGAACATCGCCTAGGGCAGCTTACGGGAGATTTCATCATACAAAATAATTAGGTATTATTCTTTATCATATGCAAGCTTCAGGATTAAACAGTATTATATAGTTGATCCATCACTATTGTGATAATCACTGTACAGTGCCCCCAATGATACGTTTTTCCTGAATGCTTGCATTGAACTATGTTATTAGGAATTCTAAGCGTAACCTAACAAAAATACTAAGTTTGTCATTAATCAAGAACTAATACATATTATGATAATCTACGACCCCAAAATAGCGATTCTCCTTATAGCTTTTAATCGATCAAATATAAAGCAAGTATTTGATCGCATCAAAGTGGTGAAACCGAGAAGACTATATATCGCAGTAGATGGATCAACTAATGACACACAGCGTAAAATAAGTAAGGAAACAACGTTCATTGTTTCCCACATTGACTGGGAATGCCAAGTATTTAAACTATATCAGGAAAAAAATCAAGGATACGACAAACACTGTTTTGATTCGATTTCTTGGTTCTTCGAGCAAGAGCCAGAAGGAGTCATTCTAGAAGATGATTGTGTACCTTCCATTTCATTCTTTGGTTTTTGTACGACATTGCTGGAAAAGTTCAGACACGATGAACGCATCGGACACATATCCGGAAGCAATTACCAATTCGGGAAAAACAGGGGAGACGGTACTTTCTATTATTCAAACCTAACCCACGTATCCGGATGGGCTGGTTGGAGACGAGTTTGGCAAGAGCACTGCCTTAACGAAAACAAGTACGATCTTTTTAACCAACTGGATTACTTATCAAATTTACCTTCTCACGCTCCATTCCAATATCGCTGGAACAGGCTCTTCAATATAGCAAATCACAGTAATGAACATTTTTGGGAGGTAAAATACGCATACACGAACCTTATCAATAATCGATTATCGATCATTCCAAACAAAAATTTAATAACAAAGATCGCATATTATGACAAAATGCCCCATGCTATAAAAAATCATCCATTTACCAACATCAAAAACGAGGAAATCGACCATATTGTTCATCCATCTTTCATCTGTCCGGACATAGAAGCCGATTTATATTCACAAACCAAAGAATATAATACATCTTTCGAGGAACTGTATATGCCTAAAGAATACTTTTACTTAAAAGAGCACTTTGTCGCCGCAATCCGAAATAATCATATACATCCTAAAATTCCACAGATCATTCATCAGATCTATGAGGATTTAGCGGGACCACCTCCTTCTTTAGTCGAGATCTCCCAATCATGGAAAGAGCTAAATCCCGATTGGGAGTATCGGTTTTGGAATAAAAATGATATTGAGACATTTTTGAAAACCTATTATCCGGAATTTATTCCGGCCTATAATGCTTTTTCACATAATGTACAACGCTGGGACGCAATCCGGTATTTAATACTTTATAAGTTTGGTGGTCTATATGTAGACATGGATTATGAATGTACAGAAAATATCACCCCTATATTATGTAATACAGAATGTGCCATGGGATTGGAACCGGAAGCTCACGCTGTCCGTATCCATGTACCTTACATTGTTGGAAATGCTTTTATGGCAACAGTTCCGGAGCATCCTTATTTCAAAGAGTTGATCGATGCAGTTTTTTATGATAACACAAAAGCCGGAACATACACTGATTCAGTAGAATTAATACTTAACACCACAGGCCCATTTCTAACAACTCGGATATATGATAATAGTAAATATCAGGAACGGATTACGTTAATTCCGGCAGAAATCATTGCGCCTATAACTCATTCAGATATAAGAAAAATCATGAACGAGGAAACATCTATGAGTATTGAGAGCAAAGTTGAAAAATCATTTGCGATACATTATTTTTTCGGCAGTTGGCATGAGCAAACTAAAGAATTAACCTAAAAATAATATGATTATGAATACCTTTGAAGATCTTTTTTCCGAATATGCTGGGAGAATAACAGATACCGTTAATGAGCAAGAGTCTGTATTTATTCAATACTGTAAACTATTCTCTTCTATTATCACCGATAGCTTCTACGTATTGGATATAGTTCAAAAGCAATTTTGCTATATCAAACCCGATAATCTATTCTTATGTGATCATTCTGTGGAAGAAGCGATGAGGCTTGGCCATGATTTCTATACACAGATAATCCATCCTGATGACTTGCCTTTATGGATAAACATACTTAAGATCATTCCTCAATACCTAGACCGAAAAGATAAATGGAATGAAATAGATTATTTTTCTTGTACCCTTCGTTTGCTTCGCAAATATTCTTTTTCATCACACTTCCTATCACAAATGGTATATCAACGGATGAAACCTATTTGTCTAAATAACAATTTACGTTACCTTATTTGTATTGTAGAAAACTCTACAGATAAAAAGGCTGGAAATTTATTCTTACATAACAAAGACAAATCAACATACGAAGAATACAATTTCATTACCAGACGATGGAAACAAGATAAAATAGAAATACTTACAGAACGTGAGAAAGCAATACTTATGCTTGCTCAACAATGTAAAAACACTGTAGAGATCGCAAATGAATTATGCAAAGGGCAACATACTATAAGAAATCAAATAAAAGCATTATTTAACAAACTAAAAGTTCACTCTATGCAGGAAGCATTACAAATATCAAAAAATAGACTTAAGTAGGCTATTTTTACATGAAACAACACTATTAATTTTACGAACGATAATAGTATCGTCTAACTTAACAAATCAAGAAAATGAAAAATTTAGGTAAGCTTAAATTAAAACAGCTAAAAAAAGAAGAATTAGAGCGTCGAGAAATGAATGCATTAAAAGGTGGATGTAGTTGTGGAACGGCCTGTGGATGTGGTTCCGATGGTTCATGGTCTGGAGGTAGTAGTTACCAAAATAATTACGGATACTAATCTAATTTCATCGATAACCGTTAAAATTATCGGTTATCGATGAAACTTTAAACATTACAGCCATGATTAAAACACTGATTTACACAACAGAAAATAATAACTCTTATATATATGATCACAAATCTAGATTATCTATGCTGATCCACCCTGATCTTAAAAAAGCTCATGAAAATCCAGCAGAAGCGGATACATATTACTTAAAAAAATACGAATATTTAAAAAGACATGGTCTTTTTTCGGAACCTAAACCGAGTACCTTTGGTTCTTTAAACGAATCTATGATAAAAGAAAGTATAACTAAAACCTCACAAATCACATTTGAAGTAACAGATTTTTGCAATTTAAATTGTATATATTGTTCATTTGGAGAACTATACGAAGGTTTTGATGAAAGAAATATAAAAAATATAGACATCAATTATGCAGAAAAAATGTTGAAATATATTTTTAAACTCAAATCTACAAGTAAAACAAAAAATTTAATTATTGCTTTTTACGGAGGAGAGCCATTGTTTAATGGAAAATTCATAGAGAACATAATCAATATTGTAAACACTTTAAATTACAAAAAAGAAATAAAGGTAGAATATAGCATGACAACAAATGCTACATTAATTCACAAATATGTTAAATTACTCGTAAAGTATAACTTTGAATTACTTATTAGCTTAGATGGTAATGAAAAAAATCATAGCTATAGATATTACCGAAACAACAAAAAAAATTCATTCCATAAAGTAATTGAAAATATAGACATGATTCAAAAGGAATATCCCGAATATTTTAAGAATCATATAAGATTTAATGCTGTATTACACAACAGAAACTCAGTAAAAGAAATATATGAATTTATATATGGAAGATATAAAAAAATACCACGTATAGCTGAATTAGCATTTGATGATTTAAAATCAGATAAAAAAAGTGATTATAATAAATTATTTCACAATAAACTTGAAAGCGAAAATGTTTTTAAAAATGAAAATACAGATCTTTTAGACATAATGCATACAGAATTATCCACCTATAAAGAACTCACTAATTTTTTAAAATACAATTCTTTAAATTTTTATATATCAAATATAATATCTTTATTATATGGAGTAGAAAAATATTTACCGACAAGCACTTGTCTACCAGGAGGTAAAAAAATATTGATGACAACTAATAATAAGTTATTACCCTGCGAAAGAGTTAACTATAAATATGCAATTGGAGAGATTAATAAAGAAGTAATATTAGATATTCCAAAAATAACACAACGATATAAATTTTATTTTGACCATATCAAAAATGTTTGCAAACATTGTTATTCAAATAAATTTTGCAATACATGTTTATTTCATATAAAAGGTATAGACAATGTAGATTCCAAAGAATTTATTTGTGAATATTTTTGTAATTCAAAAGAATTTACAAATAGATTACATCGAATTTTTTCTTTCTTAGAAAAATATCCAAATGATTTTTATCAAATAATAGAAAACGAAGTAATTTTATAACATTCATGGACATAGAAAATGATTATTGGTTTACAATCGAACCATATGTATTTATCAATATTGCTAATAATTGCGCATTACTATATAATACATATGATGGAAAAATATTAATAAGCAAAAAAGCAAAAGTAATTGAATTACTAAATACTTTTTTACAAAAAAAAGACTGTGGAGTTATTCTATTAAAACGAGATCTTTATCACAATTCTGATATTTTTGATTTCATCACTGATCTGAGAAATAAGTATATGGGAGATATTATTGATATTAGTTTTTCAAAAGGAAAACCTATTCAGATATTACCATATTACAACCTTAATTACAAAAATGAATTATACAAAATACACAATTTTTCACCTTATAAAAGTATCTTAGAAAAACTATCTGAGATTAGTATTTATATAGATCAAACAAGTAAAGCTGTAGATCTTGTTTCTTTTTTACAAACATTACCAGAAAATGTAATCATTAATATTATCAGTAACAATAATGAAATAGATGATAATCAATACTTTTCTTCTTTTTTAGAAAAACACAATTCATCTATAAATATTGTATGCTCATATTCAAATATTACATTATTAAACTTATCAAATACAGATAATTTATATTACAAAATAACAGTAAATTTCCCAATAAATACGAAAGAATGGGATAATTCTATACAAATATTATCCAACAAGAATTTCTCATTTGAGTATATATTAAATATATCATCTTTAGAAGATTATGAAATGGCAGAAAGACTTATTGATCAATTCCAAATCAAAAAATATATCTTCAAACCAATATATACAGGAGGTAATATTGATTTCTTCAAAGAATATGTTTTTCTTACGGAAGATGATATTTTATCAACTACTATGTCTATAAAAGATTTTTTTGCTAATCAATCTATAAATATTTACGAATTTGGAAAAATTAGTATTTTACCAAATGGTGATGCTTTTGCCAATTTAAATCATCCAGTATTAGGTAATATATACACACACAGTATTTCTGAAATAGTACAAAAAGAAGTAGAAGAAGGTATTTCTTGGTTTAATATTCGCAATAAAATTCCATGTAATACCTGCATTTATCAATGGCTTTGCCCACCACCATCAAATTATGAAATAGAAATTGGACGTATGAATTTGTGTCATATAAATACGAATTGCAACTAACATTCAAAAAATTCAATCATGAGATATTCTTATATATTTTTAGGATTATTTTTATTTATCATATCTGGATGTATAAAAGAAAAAGAACAATCAGATAATGATTTTATAACAATAGATATTACAGATAATTATCCCTTAAAAGAGCTAATCCTACAAGATATTATGGATGTAGAATATATAGCTTTAGAAACAAATGAAACTTTTATATGCCAAGGTTTTGTACAAAATATTGGTAAAAATATCATATTGGTAAGAAATTACAACAGAGATGGAGATATTTTTATTTTCAACAGAAAAGGTAAAGCATTAAAAAAAATAAACCACTTAGGACAAGGGGGTGAAGAGTATACTTTTATTTTAGGAATCACATTAGATGAAGATAATAATGAGATGTTTATTAATGACAATCTTAGCAGAAAAATATTGGTTTATGATTTAGAAGGGAATTTCAAACGAAGTTTTAAACATAAAGAAGGTACTATGTATGATAAAATATATAATTTTGACCAAGATAATTTATTATGTCACGATGGATATTCTAGTAATAATGGAGAAGCAAATGAACAATCTTTTATGCTTATATCAAAATCCAATGGAAATATTACTAAAGAAATTAGAATTCCATTTAATAAAAAAATACTAACTGCTGTACTTTTACAAGACCCAAAAAATGGAATGACATATGGAGCTACCCCATCTTCTGACTATCCAATAATTCCTATTCACAATAATTGGATACTTATAGAACCTTCATCAGATACATTATTCACATTTTCTTCTGATTTACAATTAAAACCATTTATCATAAGAAAACCATCTATTGAATCTATGAATCCGGAAACATTTCTTTTCATAAGCAGTGTCACTGATCGCTACTGCTTTATGGAAATTGTAGAAAAAAAATATGATTTTGGATTACAAAAAGGCTTTCCTCGCACTAATATAGTATATGACAAACAAGATAATTCTTTGTTTAAATGCATTGTATATAATAAAGATTTCTCAGACAAAAAACAAGTATATATGAACTCAATCCCTGTAAATTGCGACATATTAACTTGGCAATCTTTAAATACTGAACAACTAATTGAGTCTTATAATAAAGGTAAATTAAAAGGTAAATTAAAAGAAATAGCTGCAAATTTAGAAGAAGATTCAAATCCAGTAATCATGTTATTAAAACATAAAAAATAATTTAAACAATGACATCAAAAACAGAAATAGAATACGATTTACAGAAAACATCAGATATACTTATACTCAATGGAACATTAACAGAATCTCCCGGATTAATACATGGAAAAACAGGGATTGCTATATTTTTTTTCCATTATTCACAATACACAAAAAACATGTTATTTGCAGATTATGCTATGGATATAATTTATGAAATACAAAATCAAATTCATTCTAATAGTCTTGCTAATTACGAAAATGGAATAGCTGGTATAGGTGTAGGAATTGATTATCTAATTCAAAATAATTTTTTGACTTCAGAGGATGATATTTATGAAGATATTGATGAAAGAATGTATAGAGCAGTCATGTATGATCCTTGGCAATCTTTCAATATGTATGATGGATTGACTGGGTATGGAAGATATTGGATTATGCGATTAGGTTATCAATCACCCTCTAAATACGCAAAAGAGTGCTTAACGCATATAATAATAAAAATCAAAGACAATTTATCCAATATTTCTCCAGATGAACAAACAGATATATACTGTTTTTTACATGATTTACAAAAAACATCAAGCTTTAGTAATTGTACCGACATTTTAAAGCAATGTTACAAATGGGATCTATTCTCATCAAAACATATTAATAGATACTTTCCTCATCTAAAAAATCATATAATAGGCAACAAAGCACGAATAATTAAATATTATAACTATTTCACAAATCCACAGCATAATGACAATATCAATAACAACTTTTATTTAGATACAGAAATATCACCAAAATCAATGGGTATTCTTGACGGTTTTGCAGGTAAAGGATTGTTGCAATTAACAACATTAAATTCATTAAATACCAGATGGATGCAATTATTATAAACTACTAATAAAAATATCATTTATGAATTTATACATATTTAACGAAACCCGTAGAGGAGCTATTTTTGGTATAGGAACCTATATTAGAGAATTAGTCATTGCCTTAAAAGATAGCGACATTCATATTTCTATAATAAATTTAATGTCAGATAAACCACAAATACAAATAGATAATATCGATGGAATAAATTACTGGTATTTTCCAAATCCAATATTAGAATTGAGAACATTAGACAATCAGAAGCAAAGGGAATTATATTTCAAAAATATAGTTTACTTGCTAAAAATACATATAACAAATGAAAAAGAATTGATATTTCACATAAATTATCATCAATGTACAAGCCTTGCAATTGAATTAAAAAAAATGTTTAATTGCAAAATAATTTCAGTTGCACATTTTTCCGAATGGGGATTTATTATTTTTGACAACAAGTACCAATTAGAACACCTATTAAACAAAAATAACACAGATAATTTTGCTCTAAATTTCAAAAAAACAATTGAAGAAGAAAAGAAAGACTATTTAGTAACGGATCATACTATTTGTTTATCAAATTATATGCAAAATATATTATGTCAATATTACAAAATAAAACCATCAAAAATATCCGTAATTCAAAATGGATTAAGCAACATTAAAAACATATCAATAAAAAACAATTCTTTACGCAAAAAATGGCATTTACAAAGTAAAGAAAAAGTAGTCCTCTTTGTAGGTAGAATTGATCAAGTAAAAGGAATACGTTATTTAATAAGGGCTTTTTATGAGGTATTAAAAACAGATCTTAATTGCCATCTGATAATAGTTGGGAATGGTGATTATGATACCTTTTTTCAAGAAGCTAAGAATATTTGTACAAGAATCACATTCACTGGGCTCTTAGAAAGAACAGATCTATATGAATTATACCAAATAGCCAATGTCGGTGTCGTACCTTCCCTATTCGAGCCTTTTGGTTATGTACCTGTCGAAATGATGATGCATGAATTACCCATCGTCGCAACCGCCACATCAGGATTGAACGAGGTAGTAGACGAATCTTGCGGATTGAAAGTACCATTAATAGTATCTCCTAATAATGTAGAGATCGACACCTCTTTGTTAGCACAGAAGATCATCTACCTATTACAGAACCCGAAAGAAGCGAAACGACTCGGGAAGAACGGTCGTAAACGGTATTTGGAGAAATATTCCTCGGAAGTATTCGGGAAAAACATGATCGCATTTTATAAATCCTTATTCCAAGAATGTAAGTAATAAACAACTAGCTTGATACTATTATATGAATACGCTCAATCAAATCGACATATCGATCATTATCCCGATATATAACGTAGAAAAATATTTGACGGTTTGTATCGACTCGTTGATGAACCAAGGTGATCTACGCATGGAGATTATCTTGGTTAATGACGGCTCGACTGATTTGTCAGGGGAAATTGCTGATGAATACGCTAAAAAAGAGGAGCGTATCAAAGTGATTCATCAAGAGAACGGGGGAGCATCCGCAGCCCGCAACGTTGGTTTGGATATTGCCACGGGAAAGTACATCGCTTTTTTGGATAGTGATGACTGGATTAAAGATGAATCATTATCTCTTTTATATGATGAGGCCGTGAAATATCATGCCGATGTCGTGATGGGAAATATGTGGCTATGCCATCAAGACGGAAGTATGGATAAACCTTTTAAATGTATTTCCAACGGATCTATAAAAGAATTGCTTTCCGGTAAAGAAGGTTTCATAGAATTAGTCAAAACGTGTTTCTATTTGCCTACACCCGTCAGATACATATACAATAGGAAATATCTGCATAAAATACAGGCTCGTTTTGAGGAAGGCATCATGCATGAGGATGAATTATGGTGTCCCATCGTCCTTTGCCAAGCGGAGAGGATGGTTATCACCAACATTGAGTTTTATTATTACCGCCAGAACGAAGAATCGGTCATGCATACGACAAGCCTAGCCCGAAGGCTGAAATCATTATTTCAAGTTACTGAGGGATTGATTAAATTCTCTGATCAATTTGTTTCCTCTAAGACGAGCGTTGACTTGAGAAGCTGGTGGTATGTAAACATCCTCAGGCTTTATTCCATGGCCTTCACACTACTTCCCAACATAAAAGATTCCTCATACATAGTACACAAACATTATCTGGATCGATTTTGGAGGGATTGCGGGCAAATGATTCCGGAATCTATACAAAGATGCAGAAATTATTACTACAAGGCAGAAGCCGGGCTGAAAGAATATACGGATTGGCGTGTGTCTGATTGGGTAGCAGGCGTAGATTGCCAAATAAAGGCTGGTAAAAAAGTGATGCTCGTATTCAACACGATAAATGGGGAAGATCTACAGTTGAAAATAGAGGATGTACCCGTTGATTGGGTGATAACCACCGACAGGAAATATTTCCAACAGGCGACTATAGTCGTTTTCCACCTTCCCACATTGCATTATGAGCTAGAGAATGATCTGGATAAGTTGGAAGGACAAACATGGGTCAGCTGGCATCTGGAGTCCGAAAAGGATGATCCGGGAATCAACGACCCGGAAATAAGCGAACTCTTCGACCTCTTGATAAGTGACCCACAAGATAGCGAGAGGAAACAACATCCATTGCTAAGCCTTTGCCTAAATTATGTAAATAACGGATAGAATTCCATTCACCGCTATAAGTTTTGAGCAAAAAGAAGAGATATTGAGAAAAAATAACCTATTTTTGTAATTAGGCATGATTGAGCGAACGTATCGCCCTAAGTGTTTAACCTTAAATCGTAAAAATAATGAAATGGATAATCACAATTTCAGCGATCCTTCTCTTTACGTTAGCGGGATGTGGAAAAGATAAACAATCAACAAATGAACTCATCACAGTTGATGTTACAAAGAATTATCCTGAAAAGGAATTGACACTACAGGATTTCATGGATGTGGAATACATCCCGTTGGAAACAAATGATGAGTTTGTTACCCAAGGCAAAGTAATGGCCATTGGTGCAGAAGTTATATTAATAACCAACTGGGCCAACGACGGGAATTTGTTTGTTTTTGACAGAAAAACCGGCAAAGCCTTGAAGAAGATAAACAGGAAAGGGCAAGGTGGCGAGGAATATGTAGGTATTACTGAAATTGTTTTAGATGAAGCAAACAAGGAAATATTTGTCATAGCCTATACCGGAAGTAAAATCTCAGTATATGATCTAGACGGAAATTTTAAAAGGAGTTTCAAAGCCGTAGGTACGGAATCTCATATAAATACATTTAATTACGACCGGGATAATTTGATCTCTTATGTACCGGATAATAGTCTGGAAAACCCGTCAAACGCCATACCTCCATATTATTTAATCTTTTCCAAGCAGGATGGAAGTATCACCCGGAAAATATCAATTCCTTTTGATGAAGTTAAAAGCCCGGTCGCAAGAGATGGGGAAGCTTGGGCTGTTCCAGTTCCAACCGCTGTGTACCAAATAGTTCCAGATCATACTAATTGGGTACTTATGGAGACATCATCCGATACCATATACCACTATTTGCCGGATGCTAATACGACAATCCCCCTTATCGTAAGAACCCCCTCCATACACTCCATGGATCCTCCTGAAGTATTTCTTATACCAACCGCTTTTACCGACCGTTATTATTTCATGAGCCTGTTGAAAGCGGAATTTAATTTTGAAACAGGGAGAGGGTTTCCAATTTCCGGTTTGATGTACGATAGACTGGAAAATTCTTTATTCATACCTAAAATATACAATGGTGATTATACCAGCAAAAGAGAAGTGGATATGACGTCGAGGCCTTTAGATCCGGAATTCGTAATCGGACAGTCATTGCAAGCCCACGAACTTGCCGAGGCTTACGGGAGAGGAGTACTGAAGGGCAAACTGAAAGAGATTGCGGCTAAATTGGATGAAGAGTCCAATCCGGTGATTATGCTGATAAAACATAAGAAAAATAAATACTAGCATGAAAGTAAATTTAATTTCAGCAGTCCTCCTCTTTGCCTTAGCGGGATGTGGAAAAGATAAGCAATCGAGAAACGAGCTTGTCACGATCAATGTTAGCAAAGATTACCCAGAAAAGGAGCTAATCCTTCAGGATATTATGGATGTGGAATATATTGCGCTGGAAACGACTGACGAATTTATCACACATGGTAATGTCATGGATGTCGGCGAAAAATTTATAATAGTAAAAAACAACACAAACGACGGGAACATATTCATTTTTGACCGGAAAACGGGAAAAGCTATACGGAAAATAAACCGTTTAGGACAAGGTGTCGAGGAATATCCGGGGATTGCAGGAATTACACTAGATGAGGAAAACAATGAGCTATTTGTTACACATACAGGGAAAATATCAGTATATGATTTAGACGGGGACTTTAAAAGAAGCTTTAATTTCCTAGACCCCGAGAGTGACTACCTTAAGGTTTTTAATTATGACAAGGATAATCTGATCACTTATGATAACAAAGGCTATGGAATGGTGGCAGACCAACAGCCTTATCATTTGATTATCTCAAAGTATGACGGAAGTATTATCCAGAAAATTACAATTCCTTCTAAAGAACAGAAAACACTGGTTATATTCGGAGATAATGATCAAAAAGTAATTCCTACTTTTTTTGCTACAACCGCCACTTCCGATAATTGGATACTTATGAATCTCTCATCCGATACCCTATATTCCTATTCGCCAAACGGTCATATTAAGCCTTTTATCGTGAGGACACCCTCTATATATTCCATGGATACAGAAATATTTCTTTTTGTAGAGGGGGTGACAAGCCGTTATTATTTTATGAGAACCGTAGAAAAAAAACTCGATATTAAAACGAGAAAAATACCGGTGAGTAGGTTGGTATACGACAAACAGGAAGATTCTATATTCAAATATCAAATATATAATACTGATTTTTTATATCAAAGACCGATCTATTGGATTTCATCTATTAATCAAGATATTGCGAACTGGTATCCCTTTGATGCGCCTGAACTGATTGAGGCTTATAAAGAAGGGAAGCTCAAAGGCAGGCTAAACGAAATCGCGGCGAAATTGAATGAGGATTCCAATCCCGTCATAATGCTGATCAAGTATAAGAAATAAGAACTAAATCATGTCTATATCCTAATGTTTTAATTTATGCTAAGATCGTTTCCACATTATCAGCAATTGGATTCTATGGACTGTGGTCCTAGCTGCCTCCGTATGATCGCCAAGTTCTATGGTCGTGTGTACTCGATCCAGAACTTACGGGAGAAAGCCTTCATCACCCGGGAAGGAGTCTCCATGCTGGGTATCAGCGAGGCGGCGGAAGCGATCGGGTTCCGAACACAGGGCGTGCGGATCACGGTGGAGGAATTGGAAAAGGAATGTCCCCTACCCTGCATACTGCACTGGAACCAATGGCATTTCGTGGTTTGCTACAAGATAAAGAAAGGGAAGTTCTACATAGCGGACCCGGCGGCGGGACTTATCACCTATACGAGGGAGGAGTTCAAGCGGTGCTGGGTCAGTACCAAGGTGGACGGGCAGGATACCGGGACGGCGCTCTTGCTGGAACCGGGGCCGGAGTTCTACGGGATGGAGGACGAGGAGAGAGACAGGAAACGTAACCTCGGATTCTTTTTCCGATATATATCGCCCTACAGAAGGGAGATGGCACAGCTCGTGCTGGGCATGGTGACAGCCAGCGTACTGCAACTCATCCTGCCTTTCCTCACGCAGAGCTTGGTAGATACCGGTATACGGGACAACAACCTAGGTTTCATAACCTTGATCCTTATATCGCAATTGGTGATCTTTATCGCCAAGCTATCCGTGGACTTCATACGGAGCTGGATATTGCTGCACGTAAACACGAGGATCAATATCGCCTTGATCTCCGATTTCCTCGCCAAGCTGATGCGCCTGCCCCTGCATTTCTTCGATACCAAGATGGTGGGCGATATCATGCAGCGCATCGGAGACCATGACCGCGTCGAGGCTTTCATGACGGGGACATCCATCAATACGCTCTTCTCTTTCGTTAACTTCATCGTGTTCGGGTTCGTACTGGCCTATTACGACTGGACGATACTGGGACTCTTCTTGGTAGGTAACGGGTTATACGTGGCGTGGGTACTCGCCTTCATGAGATGGAGGAGGGAGCTGGACGTAAAGCGTTTCTCGCAGGCGGCCGGGGAGCAGAGCAACCTATTCCAGCTTATCACCGGAATGCAGGAGATCAAGCTCAATAATTGCGAGACCAAGATGCGCTGGAAATGGGAACGGATACAGGTAAAACTTTTCAAGATAGGGATCAAGGGATTGGCGTTACAACAATATCAGCAACTCGGGGCGGTCTTTTTCAACCAGACCACGAACATACTCATCTCCTTCATCGCCGCACGGGCCGTCGTGCAAGGGGATATGACGCTGGGTATGATGATGTCGGTGACCTACATCGTGGGGCAGCTCTCTTCGCCTATCGAGCAATTGATCGATTTCTCACGGTCCTTGCAGGATGCGAAGATCAGTCTGGAGCGGCTCGGCGAGATACACGGGAAGGAGGACGAGGAACAGGCAGGCGGGATAAGGCTGAATGTTCTCCCCGATGACAGGACGCTGCGGCTGGAAAATCTCAGCTTCAGCTATGACGGGGCGGACAGGGATTACGTGCTGGAGGATATCAACCTGACGATACCCCATAACAGGGTGACCGCCATCGTAGGGGCCAGCGGGAGCGGGAAGACAACTATAGTAAAACTTCTGCTCGGTTTTTACAACCCCAACAAGGGGGACGTGAGGATCGGCGATACCTCCCTCAGGAACCTAAACCCGCACGTATGGCGTAGCAAGACCGGTTCGGTTATGCAGGATGGTTTTATCTTCTCGGATACGATCGCCAACAACATCGCCCCCGGCGAAGAGGTGGTGGACAAGGAACGCCTGCTTCATGCCGTGACGGTGGCGAATATCCGGGATTTCATCGATTCGCTCCCGCTGGGCTATAATACGAAGATCGGCATGGAGGGCAATGGAGTAAGCCAAGGGCAGAGGCAACGGATCCTGATCGCCCGGGCGGTGTACAAGAATCCCGACTTCATCTTCCTGGACGAGGCCACGAACGCCTTGGACGCAAACAACGAGCGGGAGATCATGGAGCAGTTGCACGCCCTCTACAAAGGACGGACGGTGGTGGTCGTGGCGCATCGACTAAGCACGGTACGTGACGCGGACAAGATCGTGGTGCTGGACAAGGGACGCATCGTGGAGGAAGGGACGCATCAGGAACTCACGGCCTTGCGGGGGACTTATTATAAGTTGGTGAAGAATCAGTTGGAGCTTGGGAATTGAGAATTGAAAATTGAAAATTAGTTGGAGAAGAGAAATAAGGACATAGAACTGAGGAGCGAGGAGGTACAGGAGGTGATGGGGCAAGTGCCGGCCTGGATCGTACGGTGGGGGATAACGCTGTTATTCCTCGTGGTCGTGACATTGCTGGTGGGAAGCTGTTTCTTCAAATATCCTGACGTGATCACGGCAGACATGACATTGACGGGGCAACATCCCGCGACGGCGGTAGTGACACGGGCAGCGGGAAAGATACAGGAGCTGCTCGTCAGGGATAATCGCCCGGTAAGGCAGGGGGATTGGCTGGCGGTCATAGAGAATCACGCCGACACGGACGATGCCATCTATCTGGATAAGGCGTTGGAACGATCCGGAAGCGACGTGGATAGCCTGGACAAGGCATTATCAAAGTACAAGGAGCTATCGCTGGGTGATATGCAAGCGGCTTACTCGGGACTACTCTCGGCGCTCCATGCCTGCATCAATTACAGGGAGATCGATTATTATCCGCAAAAAATGACCTCCATCCGCAAACAGATAGCGTTGTATAAGGCTTACTATAACGAGACCGAACGGCAGCGGAAGACCCTCTCGGAGCAATTCGCCTTGACAAGGCGGCAATACGCCCGGGATTCATTATTGTATAGCCGGTCCGTGATTTCCTCCTACGAGCATGAGACCGCACGGGCTTCCCTGCTGCAAAGCCGTTATTCGCTGGAAGGGGCGGCAGCCTCGGCCGAGAATCTCCGGATACAGATCGGGGAGCAAGAGCAATCCTTGCTGGATCTGACGCTGGAGCGGAGCGAGAAAGAATTTACGCTACGGCAGGAATTACAGACCGCCCGGGAACAATTGCTGAACAGCATGAACGAGTGGAGGTTACGTTATTGCCTCATCGCCCCGGTAGGGGGTGTCGTAACTTTCACTAAGTACTGGAATGAGAACCAGTATATCCCATCCGGAGAGGTGGCTTTCACCGTCGTGCCGCAAGGCGAGGGCCGGCTGGTGGGGAAGGTGCGCATACCGATAGCACGCTCGGGAAAAGTCCGGAGAGGCCAGCGGGCGATCGTCCGTTTCTCCAATTTCCCGGATCAGGAGTTTGGAGTGGTAAATGGCGTGGTATCGAATATCTCATTGGTCCCCACCGACGAGTACTATACGGCGGATATCGATTTTCCAGAGGGCCTGAGAACCAATTACGGTATCGACCTGCCCGTCTCGCCCGAGACGCAAGCCTCCGCGGAGATCGTAACGGAAGAATTACGCCTGATCGAACGATTCTTCCTCCCGATCAAACGGATCGTGAAAGAAGGATTTTAGTGTAATATTATCCTTTCTTTCCTATGCGTTTATCACAGATGTCACGAGTGACAGAGTTCGCCGCAGACTATGTCATTCAACTTCTATTACAAATTCTTACAATTAAGACAGCTCCTTATGAAAAAATTTTATTTTATTACGCTTAGTTTTTGAAAAAACTTATTGTACCTTTGCCCTAATCACTCAATAAAGGTATAACCATGACAACTAAGTTCTTGCTCTCGTCCGATGACAATACTCGCAGTGGCCTTCTGAAAAAGAAGATCATACATTATTATATGGCCAATGGAGACGCTACTATAGCGGAGGTATGTAAAGAAATGAATCTCAGTATCCCCACCGTCACTAAGCTAATTAGCGAATTACAAGAGGACGGTTATATACTCGACTTTGGAAAACAAGAGACTAGCGGAGGGCGTAAACCTAGTATTTACGGGCTCAATCCCGTATCCGGCTATTTTGTGGGCGTAGATATACTGAAAGATCAACTGAATCTAGCCATATTAGATTTTAAAGGAGATAAGATCCGCATTGAGCAGAATATCCCTTATACACTCGAAAACACACCAGCCGCTTTAGACCATCTTTGCGAATGTATCAATGAATTTATAAACTCGTTGCCGATCCCAAGGGAAAAGATATTAAGCATTGGCATTAATATATCCGGACGGGTAAATCCTTTCGCCGGATATAGCTATAGCATTTTTTACTTTGAGGAGAAGCCCTTGTCTCAAATCCTTGAGGAAAAACTACATATAAAGATCTATATAGAGAATGACACCCGTTCCATGGCTTACGGCGAATATCTTCAAGGAGTCGTAAAAGGAGAAAAAAATATCCTATTCATCAATATATCTTGGGGATTAGGTATCGGTATCATCATAGACGGCAAGGTTTATTTCGGGAAATCAGGCTTCTCCGGAGAATTTGGGCACTTCAGCTTCTTCGAGAATGAGATTCTTTGCCATTGCGGTAAAAAAGGATGCCTCGAGACTGGAGCTTCCGGTTCTGCCCTGTACCGTACCCTCCTTGAGCGGTATAAAGAGGGTAGCAACACCATATTGGCCAGTAAAATCGATGCCGGGGAATACATCGGGCTCTCTGACTTGATCGACGCTATTCACAAAGAGGATATGCTATCTATTGAGATACTGGAGGAGATCGGTTTTAATCTAGGTAAAGGAATAGCAGGATTGATGAACATTTTCAATCCAGAACTGGTCGTACTGGGTGGGCCCTTGTCGCAAACGGGAGAATATTTAAGTCTACCTATTAAAAGTGCCGTTAGGAAGTACTCTTTAAACTTGGTAACCCGTGATACACAGATCAAAGTATCCAAATTAGGTGAAAGAGCGGGCATATTAGGGGCCTGCCTGCTATCTCGATCTAAAATTCTAGGTATGATTTAACAACCATTTCAAAGGAATTAAATAAAAATCAAATAATTATTTCATTTTCTTGATAAAATATTGGTTTGTTATTAAAATATTTTATTTATATTTGCATCGTAATTAAAATTAGAGGTTAAAACTCATAAAAATAACGCAGGTATGGATAAAATTAAAGGACTGATCGATGCTCCCTTTACTCCGTTCCATGAGAACGGGGAAGTTAATTACGAGCCAATTGAAGCTTATGCGAAACTTCTTGTGAAAAACGGACTGAAAGGCGTGTTCATCAATGGTTCTTCCGGAGAAGGTTATATGCTGACAGAGGAAGAACGCATGAAACTGGCCGAGAAATGGATGGAAGCAGCTCCGGAAGGCTTTAAGGTAATTGTGCACGTAGGTAGCACATGCGTTAAGTCTAGTCGTAATTTAGCGGAACATGCTCAAAAGATCGGCGCTTGGGGTATTGGCGCTATGGCTACCCCTTTCCCTCGTATCGGTCGAATTGAGGAATTGGTAAAGTACTGCGAGGAGATCGCTTGCGGCGCTCCTGCCTTACCGTTTTACTACTATCATATCCCTGCGTTTAACAACGCTTTCCTCCCTATGCTGGATTTCTTAAAAGCAGTAGACGGGCGTATCCCTAATTTCGCCGGTATCAAATATACATACGAGAGCTTATACGAATACAATCAATGTCGTTTGTACAAGAATGGTAAATTCGACATGTTGCACGGACAGGATGAGACGATTCTTCCTTGCCTTGCGATGGGTGGAGCGCAAGGAGGTATCGGTGGTACCACAAACTATAACGGAAAAGAATTAACCGGTATCCTAGAGGCTTGGGCAGCCGGTGACTTAGAGACAGCTCGCGAGAGACAAAACTTCTCTCAGGAGGTTATTAACGTTATCTGCAATTACCGTGGTAATATCGTCGGAGGAAAACGCATCATGAAATTGATCGGATTAGATCTCGGCAAGAACCGTACCCCGTTCCGGAATATGACGGACGAAGAAGAGGCCGCGATGAAAGCGGAATTAGAGGCTATCAATTTCTTTGAAAGATGTAATAAATTCTAAGGTATGGCAGCGTTTGACAACTTATCTAATCCATCGGAATATCTAGCTTATTGGGGCAAGACCTATCGGAATGAGCTTCTTTCCAATATTCTTCCTTTTTGGATGAAATACGGGCTGGACAAAGAGAACGGCGGTTACTTTACTTGCGTAGACCGGGATGGTACTCTGATGGACTCCACTAAGTCCGTTTGGTTCCAAGGACGATTCGCCTTTATCTTGGCATATGCCTATAATCACATTGAGAAAAACGAAGAATGGCTGAGAGCCTGTAAAAACGGTATCGATTTCATCGAGAAACATTGTTTTGATACGGACGGACGTATGTTCTTCGAGGTGACAGCGACAGGTATCCCTGTACGTAAACGCCGTTACGTATTCTCCGAGACTTTCGCGGCGATCGCTATGGCTCACTATGCATTGGCATCAGGCGATAAAGGCTATGCCGAGAAGGCCGTGAACTTATTCAAGCAAGTATTGCGCTATAAGAATACCCCGGGATTATTGGAGCCTAAATTTCGTGAAGGTCTCGTGGCGAAAGGCCATTCTTTCTGCATGATACTGATCGATACGGCGGCACGCATCCGTGAGGCCATAAACGATCCCATACTTACACAACAAATCGATGATTCCATAGCCGAGCTACGCCGTGATTTCATGCATCCCGAATTCAAGGCTATCTTGGAGACAGTAGGACCCAACGGTGAGTTTATCGACTCTATCGCCGGGCGTACCATCAATCCCGGCCACTCCATCGAGACCGCATGGTTTATCTTGGAAGAGGCCAAATACCGAGGATGGGACCCTCAACTGAAAGAGATGGGCTTACAAATCCTCAACTGGTCTTGGGACTGGGGCTGGGATAAGACGTACGGCGGAATCAACTATTTCAAGGATTGCAAAAACTTCCCTCCCCAAGAGTATTGGCACGACATGAAGTTCTGGTGGCCACAATGCGAGGCGGTTATCGCTACGCTTTACGCCTACCAAGCGACTGGCGACGCCAAATATCTCGAAATGCACAAACTAATAAACGATTACACATTTAATCATCTCCCCGACAAAGAATATGGGGAATGGTATGGCTACCTACACTTCGATGGTAGTCTCTCTCAATCTGCCAAAGGCAATCTATTCAAAGGTCCGTTCCACATTCCTAGAATGCTTCTCAAATGTAGTTTACTCTGCGACGAAATTCTTTCTAAATAACTTTATCTAAAATACTGAAAATTGGTCAATTGACATCAGGGGTCACAACCGTGGCTCCTGATGTTCTAAGGCTTTGTTTTCCTTTTTATTTTCCTCAATCAAATGAAAAATAAGAAATTATATCCTTGGATCGTAGTCGGTTTACTATGGGTTGTCGCCTTACTGAACTATATGGATCGCCAGATGCTATCAACCATGAAATCAGCTATGATGGTGGATATCGTGGAACTAGAGTCTGCGGCGAACTTCGGACGTTTGATGGCGGTCTTCCTCTGGATCTACGGATTCATGAGTCCTGTAGCCGGTATGGTGGCAGACAGGGTAAACAGGAAGTGGCTAATCGTGGGTAGCTTATTTGTCTGGTCCTTCGTGACTTTGATGATGGGGTATTGCACGGATTTCAATCAGATCTATTACCTACGTGCCTTGATGGGGGTCAGTGAGGCCCTGTATATTCCTGCCGGATTATCGCTTATCACAGATTATCACCAAGAGAAAACACGGTCATTAGCCGTAGGTATCCATATGACAGGTCTATACGTAGGCCAAGCCTTGGGGGGATTCGGAGCTACGGTGGCCAGCGCTTATACGTGGGAAACGACTTTCCATTGGTTTGGTATCATCGGCATCGCTTATAGCGTGGTCTTGATCATCTTCTTACACGATAAGAAAGATCATGTCGAACAAGCCGTAAAACTGGAAAATTATCCGAAAGAGAATCCGATTTCCGGTGCGTTTAAAGGATTAGGGATGTTATTCACGAACATCGCTTTTTGGATCATTCTTCTTTATTTCGCCACGCCGAGCTTACCGGGTTGGGCGACAAAGAACTGGCTCCCTACCCTATTCGCTGAAAATCTCTCGTTGGATATGTCCGAGGCCGGTCCGTTATCTACATTCACGATCGCTATCTCTTCCTTTATAGGGGTAATCGCCGGAGGTATTTTATCCGATAAATGGATCCAGCGGAATGTCCGGGGACGTGTATACACAGGCGCCATTGGTTTGGCATTAACGATACCCTCTCTCCTATTACTAGGATTTGGGCACAACTTCCCGATGATTATCGGCGGTGGTCTTTGCTTCGGTATCGGTTATGGTATATTCGACGCCAATAATATGCCTATCCTTTGCCAATTCATCTCCCCCCGTTATCGGGCTACAGCCTATGGAATTATGAATATGACCGGTGTATTTGCCGGAGCCGCCATCACGGATATACTAGGAAAATCTACCGACGCTGGTAATCTTGGCCATGACTTCGCCATGCTAGCCGGATTGGTACTCATCGCACTTTTAATCCAAGTGATCTTCTTACGTCCGAAAGTCGCTAATATGACCGACGAATGCTAATTAATCTCATCCAATAAACTAAATAAACAACAAAAAAGTAATTCATTATGAAGAAGAATCTACTGCTCTTAATGCTTGCGCTCCTACTTCCGGCATTTATGTACGGACAAGAGCAGACAGTCTCCGGAACAGTGCTGGATACCTATAAAATGGGTGTCCCCGGTGCGTCTATCGTTGAAAAAGGCACGACAAATGGAACGATTACCGATTTCGACGGTAATTACACTCTCACCGTATCCAACAAAAACGCCACATTAGTATTTTCTTTCATTGGGTACAAGACACAAGAAATTCCAGTAGCCGGGAAAGCCAAAGTAGACGTGATCCTACAAGAAAACGCCGAACAGCTAGACGAAGTAGTGGTAACCGGTTACGGTGGCTCACAAAAGAGAGCGACCTTGACAACCTCTATCTCTAAATTGGATAACGCCGTACTGGAAAATGCAGCTATGGCCAATGCCGGACAATCTTTACAAGGTACGGTTTCCGGTTTACGCGTAGTAAACATAAGTGGCCAGCCGGGTAAAGACCCCAATATCGTACTTCGTGGTGGAGCTACCATGACCGGAAAAGACAATGGAGCTTTGGTAGTGGTAGACGGTATCGTTCGTAACTCTTTGGCAGATATCAACCCTTCAGATATCGAGTCCATCCAAGTATTAAAAGATGCTGCCTCAACGGCCATTTATGGAGCACGTGCGAATGGCGGTGTAATCCTTGTCACGACCAAACGGGGAAAAGAAGGCGTAGCTTCCGTTTCCTATAAATTTAAAGGAGGAGCAAACTTCGCCCGTACAGGATATGATTACTTGAACGCAGAGGACTATATCTATTATAATCGCTTAGGATACAAGCGAACCGGACGTTCGGGTATCGATAACCAAATGGGCTATGGAGTTGGTAACGATTTATTCGACATTCGCTATCTAGATGACACGACGAAAGGTCTGTTAAACGAAGGTTGGCAACAAATGACAGATCCCAATGATCCTACAAAGCAACTTTTATTTAAGGATTATTCAGGCCAATTGAAAGATGCAGCTTTCAAAGACCCCTCATTCACGCAAGATCATTATTTGAACATTACAGGCGGTAACGATAAGGGTACTTTCGCTGCTAGTTTAGGTTATTACAAAGAAGATGGTTTGATCAAAGGTACTAGTTACGAACGCTTCTCCGGAACGTTAAACGGTTCCTATAAAATATTCCCGATCTTAACTGTAAACGGCGGGGCGACTTACACTTGGTCTCGTACGCCGGGATTATGGATCGGTCAATACGAGTTCTTCTATCGTACGATGAGCCAACGCCCAACTTGGAACCCCTATATGGAAGATGGATCTCCCGCTTCCGGTTTCGGTACCGGTGATGGTAATCCTCTTTACTACAAGGACAAGCTAACGAATACAAATGGAATCCGTCGTTCAACATACAACATAGGTTTCGATTTGCAAATCATTCCCGAGAAATTAGTATTAAAGGCTAATAGCGCTTTGTATCACGTAGATAATCAAACGGATAAATTTGATAAAGCCTATCAACAACAGAACTCTAGCACACCGAACCTAACGCGCCAGGCTGAAGCGAAATATGTAAAGGAAAATCAACAGCAACATAGTGTGACCTTGACATATTCTGATAGTTTCAAGGACAAGCACAATTTGGAAGCCATGGTCGGCGGTGAGTATTTCAATTGGCATCAATATACGTTAAACGCCAAGACTCAAAATTCACCTTCGGATGATATCCCAACCTTGAACGCAGGAAGTAACCGTACGTATTCATACAGTTACAAACAAGGCTATCGTATCCTTTCCGGCTTCGCTCGTGTAAACTATAACTACAACCTCAAATATCTGTTGTCTGTTGTAGCTCGTTATGATGGTATCTCCAAACTGAGCGACCACCGTTGGGGTTTCTTCCCGGGTGTCTCCGCAGGTTGGAACATCATGGAGGAAGATTTCTTCAAGGACTCCAAATTAGCGGATATTATCTCGAACCTGAAACCACGTGTCAGCTATGGTGTAAACGGTAATGTAAACGGATTAGGCTATTATGACGTATACGGTAGTTACGGACAAAAAGACAAAGACGGAAATATCATAACAAACTACAACAATTCCGTTGGTTTTTACAATGACCAATTGGTTAATAGCGGTTTACGTTGGGAGCAAAGTAAGTCTTTCGAAGTAGGTCTGGATATAGGTTTCTTCAATAACCGCTTAAGCTTTATCTTAGACTATTATAACCGTACGACTTCCGATTTGTTGACTGATCTGGATTTGCCTAATTACACGGGATTCAAAAGTATCAAAACCAACTTAGGAACACTGCGTAACCAAGGTTTTGAGATGGAGGTAAAAGCTAACATCTTAAATAATGTAGGAGGTTTCAGTTGGGACGTAACAGCTAACTTATCTACGGTAGCCAACAAGATCATCAAGCTTCCGGCAAACGGAAACGAGAACAACCGCCAAGGTGGATACCAAGTATGGGATCCGAAAAAAGGCGAAGTCGTTTGGGTTGGCGGAAAACAAGAAGGAGGAAAGCTGGGTGACTTGTTCGCATTCAAGCAAGATCACATTTTCAAAGATTGGGATGACGTAAAAGCAAACGCAAATAATCGTTATGACGCCATTGGTGAATTATATGGTCCAGCGGCATGGGAAGCCCTGAAAGACAAAACCGGAAAACAACAAATCGAGCCGGGTGACGTATGTTGGGCCGATTTGAATGGTGACGGTGTCATCAACAATCTAGACCGTGTGAAGGTAGGCAATATCTTCCCGAACGTAACAGGAGGTTTCTCTACCACCGTTTCTTACAAGGATTTCTCTTTATACGCCCGTTTCGACTACGCATTAGGCCATACATTGTATAACGACTTGGCCGCACGCTCTATCGGACAATACCAAGGTTCATTTAACATCATCGACATGGTTAAACAAAGCTGGTCTGAAGAGAACACGAATACGGATATCCCGAAATTCTACTATGCGGATCAATTGAGCAAAAAGAATATCACCCGCTCCAACAACGGACTTACGGCTGTAGATAACAACAGCTCACGATTCTATGAAAAGGGTGATTACTTGGCACTTCGCGAGATCACATTGACATGGAACTTACCGAAAAGATGGATCAATAAAGCGTTTATGTCAAACGCCTCTGTTTATGTCACCGGACAAAATCTGTGCTACTTTACCGGTTATTCCGGAGTATCACCAGAACCAGCCGTAGATACCTATTATGGTCAAGGCATCGACAATGGTAGATATCCGACTCCTAAGACTGTCCTTATGGGTGTATCTGTAACTTTCTAATTAACGCATAAAAATTAAACATCATATGAAAAAGATATTTATAACCTTTATGGTGGCTGTGTCCTTGTTGACATTCAATCGATGCACCTCGTTGGACATGGAGCCAGTCAGCAGTATTTCCGATGCTAACTATTGGAAATCATCGGACCAATTCAAGGCATTCAATACAGGTCTGCATTCCTTGCTTCGCTTACGTAGCTATAATATATTCGTACTGGGTGAACCACGTGCCGATATTTATGGCGACCAGCCTTTCGGAGGTGAAGCCACTCAAGGCGTAGAACGATATCCGTATAATACGATCAACGCTGAATTTACGGGCATCAGCAATTTTGGAGATTTCTATGAGACAATCAACCAATTAAACCTCATGATCCGTAAGACCAACGAGACTACCTTATTAGATGAAAATGAGAAGAACTACTTCTTAGGTGAAGCATATGGTATGCGTGCGTATATTTATTTCCATCTATTACGTTCATGGGGAGATGTAATTTTGGTAACCGAACCTACTCTAGGTAACGAACTGGATATCTCTCATTTGGAAAAAGCGGCGTCTCCAGCAAGTGAGGTCATGGACCAGATCAAGAAAGACATTGACGCTTCCGTCAATGCTTTCGGTAGTGATTATTCTTACAAATATGGAAAAGGCTACTGGTCTAAATCAGCCACATTGATACTAAAAGGTGAAGTTTATTTATGGAGTGGTCGCCAAATGGGTGGAGGTACAGGAGATTATTCTACCGCCAAGGCTGCTTTGCAAGATCTTCAACAAAACGGCAACCTAAAGCTACAGGATAAGTTTACTGATGTATTCGCCTATGGGAATAAGGAGAATAGCGAGATCATCTTCGCTTTCAAGAGTATCAAAGATGAATTCACCATGTGGAAAGATTATAATTGGCGAAACAACATGGTTCCGCAACGTGAATACATGGCAAACTATTGCGATGAATCAGGAACCCCATTCATGGAAATTCCGGGTTATAATTTCCACGGTTTAATGCGTTACCAAGTTAAGAAAGATCATTACTGGAAAACTTTCCGCGAAAATGATTCCCGTCTGACAGGAACCTTGAAAGCTGTTTATCAAAAACAGGAAGACGGAAGCATAAAGTACATCGCTCCATTCGCATACAAATTCCAAGGAACAACATTGGAGGGTAGCAACGAACGTAACTGGCTGGATGATTATCCTATTTACCGTTATGCCGATGCCCTGTTACTACTAGCCGAGGCTAAAGCTCTCTTAGGAGAAGATCCTTCCACGGAGATCAATGCCGTACGCGAGCGTGCTTACGGTTCTGAATATTTCAACGCACATAAAAACGAGGTCGCTTATCCGAATGACAAGGGAAGTTTCTATAACGATAACCCATTTGAGGGGGGCGATGAGAACGTGATGGAAGCTATATTGAAAGAACGGCTGCGCGAGTTCTTCTTCGAGGGCAAGCGTTGGTATGACTTGAGACGTTTCGGTAATCAATATGTCTTGAAATACACGACCGCACAAGAGTCTCGTCTTTTATGGCCGATCAACGAGGGTGCATTAACAAACAATCCCGCATTGAAACAGACTCCCGGATACTAATCGTACATAGGTTTAAGGCGATTGGATATAACTAGGTTTTTGGCACGAATTCCAAAGGGGCTTTGTTCATATGAATGAATATCGCTACCTTTGGAATTCACATATCTATTAATTTCAACCTACAAACAAAAAACATCATGAAAAAAACTTTCCTGTATTTCTGCCTTCTTTTCATCGTACAAACGGCTTTTGCGGCAGACAGTCTTTATGTGCGAGAGCAACAAATCCCCATCTTGATAGACCGGATCGACAATGTACTTTACGAGATGCGGATACCGGCCCAAAAAGGGGATGTATTAAACGAGATCACGATACAGATCGGAGACAATGTCAATCTGTCGGACATCCAAGCGATACGTCTATTTTATAGCGGAGTGGAAGCTCCATCCCGCAAAGGGGAACATTTCAGTCCCGTTACGTACATATCCAGCCATATACCGGGAAATACCCGTAAGGCTCTTGAATCTTATTCCGTACGGCAAGATGAGGTTACCGCCCCCTTGTCGCGCACGGTAAAACTAACCTCTAAACAACCGATGCTTAAAGGCATCAATTATTTCTGGGTAAGTATCCAGATGAAGCCAGAGACTTCCTTATTGGCAAAAGTAGCGACTACGATACCTAACGCCCAGATCAACAACAAACCGATCGACATCACTTGGAAAGGAAAGGTAAACGAACGCCATGTAGGTATCGGCGTACGCCAAGCCGGGGATGACGGATCGGCGGCCTTCCGCATCCCGGGATTAGTGACGACGAATAACGGAACATTACTTGGAGTCTACGATATTCGCTATAATAGCAGCGTGGACCTGCAAGAGAAAATCGATATCGGAGTAAGCCGCAGTACCGATAAGGGACAAACTTGGGAACCGATGCGAGTAGCCATGACTTTCAAACAAACGGATGGCCTGCCCCACGGACAAAACGGCGTGGGAGACCCATCGATCTTGGTAGACGAAAAGACCAATACGATCTGGGTAGTAGCCGCATGGACGCATGGTATGGGTAACGAACGGGCTTGGTGGAACTCCATGCCGGGAATGACACCGGACGAGACCGCCCAACTTATGCTCGTGAAAAGTGAGGACGATGGTAAGACGTGGAGCGAACCGATCAACATCACGTCTCAAGTAAAAGACCCGTCTTGGTATTTCCTATTGCAAGGCCCGGGACGAGGCATCACGATGCAAGACGGTACCTTGGTCTTCCCGATCCAGTTTATCGACGCTACCCGTGTGCCCAACGCCGGCATTATGTATAGCAAAGACCGCGGGAAAACATGGCACCTGCATAACTTAGCCCGCACGAATACCACGGAGGCACAAGTTGCCGAGGTAGAACCGGGCGTATTGATGCTAAATATGCGCGATAACCGAGGAGGTAGCCGTGCCGTAGCCACTACAAAGGATTTAGGCAAGACATGGACGGAGCATCCTTCCAGCCGTAGCGCCTTACAGGAATCCGTTTGTATGGCCAGCTTGATCAAGGTAAACGCCAAGGATAACATCACCGGCAAGGACCTTCTACTCTTCTCCAACCCGAACACGACAAAAGGGCGTAATCATATCACGATCAAGGCGAGTCTGGACGGCGGACTTACTTGGCCTACGGAACATCAAGTCTTATTAGACGAGGCCGAGGGCTGGGGATATTCCTGTCTCTCCATGATCGATAAGGAAACGGTTGGAATCTTTTACGAGTCAAGCGTGGCGCATATGACCTTCCAAGCCGTTAAGCTAACAGATCTTATTCCTTAGAGAAACAATCTATGAGATCAATACTGAATCTTATTCTTATTGTATATATAGGCATTTCCGGGTCTGTACAGGCCCGGAATCCTGTTTTATTGCCCTTGCCTCAAAAATACGTCCGGACAAACGCTTCGTTCCACCCGAAGCAAATCGCAGTTTCTTCCGAAGGGAAACTCCGTTCCATCCTAATGGAATTCTTGGAGGAGCTGCCGGTAAGCGTCCAACCGGACAGCCGATACAAGATAGAGGTTTCCTTGGTTGACAAATTGGACGGAATCCCCCTCAACTCCGAGGAGGCTTATCAACTAAGCGTCTCTTCCCGGGGGATAACCATCCGGGCGGTATCCGAGCAAGGAGCTTATTGGGCGATACAAACCTTGCGCCAACTGACCGAGCGGCAAGGGAAGCGATATTCCATCCAAGGCTGCGAGATCACCGACTGGCCTGCTTTCCGCATACGAGGATTCATGCAAGACGTAGGGCGGAGCTATATCTCCATGGAAGAACTGAAACGGGAGATCGAGGTACTTTCCCGCTACAAGATGAACGTATTTCATTGGCATCTCACGGAGAACCAAGCTTGGCGTCTGGAGAGCAAGATCTTTCCGATGCTGAACGACAGCTGCAATATGAGCCGTATGCCCGGAAAATATTACACGATCGAGGACGCAAAGGAGCTGGTTCGCTTTTGCAAAGAGCATAACGTACTATTGATCCCGGAGATCGATATGCCGGGGCATAGCGACGCTTTCATCCGGGCGTTCCGTCATGATATGCAGAGCAAGGAGGGTATGGCGATCTTAAAACTATTGATGGACGAGGTTTGCGAGGTATTCGAGGAGGTTCCTTACTTACATATCGGTACGGACGAGGTAAAGTTTACCAATCCGAAGTTCGTACCCGAGATGGTCGCTTATATCCGTGCGAAAGGGAAACAAGTGATCTCTTGGAACCCGGGATGGAAGTACAAACCGGGTGAGATCGACATGGAGCAAATGTGGAGTTACCGGGGAAAAGCACGACCGGGCATTCCTGCGATCGACTCCCGTTTCCATTATATCAACCATTTTGATACGTTCGCCGACTTAATCGCCTTGTACACCAGCCGTATTTACAATGAACCGCAAGGAAGCCATGATTTGGCGGGTACGATCCTTGCCGTATGGCACGACCGGATCGTACAGCCGGAGGACAAATTGATCCGGGAGAATAATTTGTATCCGAATCTATTAGCGATCGCCGAACGTTCTTGGTTGGGCGGCGGCTATCAATATTTCGATAAGAACGGAACGATGCTGCCTATCGATCCCGATAACGAGGAGCATAAGGCATTTGTCGATTTTGAGCGGCGGATGTTATGGCATAAAGAACATCATTTCCAAGGATACCCGTTCGCCTACGTCAAGCAAACCAACGTGAGATGGCGTATCACCGACCCCTTCCCGAATGATGGGGAACTGACCCGCTCTTTCCCTCCGGAAAAGGCGCTTCAGACGCAATATACCTATGAAGGGAAAAGCTACGGCACGCACGACGCCATCGGTGCCGGAATCTACCTGCGCCATGTCTGGGGACCGCTGGTTCCCGGTGTCTATAAGGACCCGCAGCCGAATCATACCGCTTACGCATGGACTTGGATCTATTCGCCCAAGACGCAAGACGTAGGGGCGTGGATCGAATTCCAGAATTACGGGCGCTCGGAGATGGATCTTCCTCCCTCACAAGGGAAATGGGATTATAAAGAGAGCCGTATCTGGGTAAATGATCAAGAGATAACGCCCCCCGTATGGACCGCTACCCACCGGGAGAAGTCCAATGAGATCCCACTGGGGAACGAGAACTGCGTAAGCCGTAAACCAACCCCGGTCCATCTGGAAAAAGGCTGGAACAAGGTGTTCATGAAGCTTCCGGTCGGTACGTTCAATACCCCCGAGGTCCGTCTGGTGAAATGGATGTTTACGTTCGTTTGCGTCACCCCGGATGGAGAGAAAGCGGTGGAAGGACTGGTTTACTCTCCGGATAAACAACTTAAATAACGTCTAATTCGGTTGAATGAAATGAGAAAAATAATAGGAATCTTATCCATCTTCCTCGCTTTCGCATTTATGAGCCAAGCGCAAAAGATCAAGGTGGCTTGCGTAGGTAATAGCGTGACCTACGGCTACGGAATCAAGAACAGGGAAACAAACTGCTACCCGGCCCAATTGCAACAGATGCTTGGAGATGCCTACGAAGTGGAGAACTTCGGGCATAGCGGGGCTACTTTATTAAACAAGGGATATCGTCCTTATACCCAACAAGAGGCGTATCAAAAGGCACTGAGGTTTGCCGGGGATTACGTGATCATCCATCTGGGATTGAACGATACGGACCCTCGGGCATGGCCGAATTACCGGGACGATTTCGTTCGGGATTATCTTTCCTTGATCGAATCCTTCCGGAAAGCCAATCCGAGATGCAAGGTATGGGTTTGCCGTATGACTCCGATATCTCACCGCCATTCTCGTTTTAAATCCGGTACAAGAGACTGGTACTGGATGGAGCAAGCGCTTATCGAAGAAATCGCCCGGATAGCCGGCGCAACCTTGATCGATTTGCAGGAAGGATTATATGACCGTCCGGATCTATTGCCCGACGCATTGCATCCCAACGCTGAAGGTGCCGGTATCTTGGCCCGCACCGTTTATGGGGCGCTAACCGGCGATTACGGAGGATTACAGCTTCCTGCCATCTATTCGGACCGGATGGTCTTGCAACGGGATCAACCGCTTCCTATATCTGGCATCGCCAACCAAGGGGAGAAAGTAACCGTTACCCTCGCCGGACAAAGGAAGGAGACCGTAGCCGGTACGAACGGGAAATGGACTGTCACGCTCGATCCCTTACGGGTAAGCGGGAAATCCTATACCTTAACGGTTTCTACCCCCAGCCGCACGCTGAACTATCGGGATGTAGTAGCCGGGGAAGTCTGGCTATGCTCCGGACAATCCAACATGGCGTTTCGGGTAAACGAGAGCGTAAAGGAAGAACAACAGCAACAATTGGATTACGCGAAACAACACTCGCAAATCCGTTTATTCGACCTAAAGCCCCGCTGGGAGACCTACGCCGTGGAATGGGACGCTTCCGTACTGGATTCATTGAACCGCCTGCAATATTACCACGACGCCCAATGGGAAGTATGCGACACGCGGAATACCGCACGCTTCTCGGCCATAGGATTTGCCTTCGGGCGTATGCTGGCCGATAGCTTACAAGTACCCATCGGATTGATATTGAACGCTGTTGGCGGCTCGCCTACGGAGGCATGGATCGACCGGAAAACACTGGAATTCGAGTTTCCGGATATCTTACAGGATTGGACGAAGAACGACTTTATCCAAGATTGGGTACGTGAACGGGCGGCCTTAAACATCAAGCAAGCGTCCAACCCGCTCCAACGCCATCCGTATGAGCCTTGTTATCTGTTCGAGGCGGGTATCCAACCCCTTCATCGATATCCCATCAAAGGGATTATTTGGTACCAAGGAGAATCGAACGCCCATAATATGGAAGTACACGAACGATTATTCCCGTTATTGGTGAACAGCTGGCGCCAGAATTGGAACGCAGCCCTGCCTTTCTACTATGTCCAACTATCCAGCATAGACCGCCCGAGTTGGACTTGGTTCAGGGACAGCCAACGCCGCCTGGCGCAAACCGTATCGAATACGGGTATGGCCGTTAGTAGCGATCGCGGGGATTCTTTAAACGTTCACCCTACCCGAAAAAAAGAGATTGGCGAACGACTGGCACATTGGGCCTTGAACAAGACCTACGGACATAACGTAATCCCATCCGGCCCTTTGTTCCGCAGCGCAACGTTTACCGATAACGCCGCCTATATCACTTTCGATTACGCAAAGGGCTTGAGAACTTCCGATGGGGACCCCATCCGTACATTCGAGATCGCCGAGCAGGAAGGACTTTACTATCCGGCGCAAGCCGTGGTAGAGAACGGGAAAGTAAAGGTGTGGAACGATCAAGTGACTCACCCGAAGCTGGTACGCTACGGCTGGCAACCCTTCACGAGAGCGAATCTTGTAAACGAGGCGGGCATGCCGGCCTCTACGTTCCGGGCAATAAAAGAATAAGCTATGCATAATAAACAACAAATCACCGGCTGGTTGTTCCTCCTGCTACTCTGCGTAGCGGGATGCGGCCAACCTGTATCTAAAAAACAGAACACCATGATAAACTGGACAAAATTACCGGATCTACCGGGAGCAGCCGATACGGCTTCCCTTGGCGTTTCCGCCCCGTTCGCCGGCATCCATAACGGCGTATTGATCGTTGCCGGAGGTTGCAACTTTCCGGACAAACCCGTCACCGAGGGAGGAGCCAAGCGATATTATAGCGAGATATTCGTCCTTCTTCCCGAAGGCTGGAAAGAGATCGACCGACTGCCTCGTCCCGTCGCCTACGGCGCTACGGTTTCCACCCCGGAAGGTATCGTTTGCATCGGAGGAAACAACAGTGATTCTTCCTTGGTCGAGGTCTCCCGCATCTCCTATAACCCCACGAAAGGAGAGGTAGCGGTTTGCGCCTTACCCCCCTTACCGTCTCCAATGGATAATCTCTCGGCCGCTTTTACCGGACAGGAGATTTACGTAGCAGGTGGAAATGAGAACGGACAACCCTGCCATACCTTCTTACGCCTCAACCTAGCGAATATCGAAAAGGGATGGGAACAACTACCGGACTTCCCGGGAGCAGCCCGTGTACAACCGGTATTAGCGGCCGGAGAAAGTCCCAACGGCACACGTATCTATCTAGCCGGAGGCTTCCAGCCCATCCTAAACGAAGAGGAACCGATCGTCCCGACAGATGTATTGGTATTCGACCCGGCAACTTTTACCTGGCAACAAGAGACCGTTCTTCCCCCGTTTAAGGACGGAGCGAACCGTACCCTAACAGGAGGCTGTGCCGTGACTTTCCAAACGGATAAAATCTTATTTATGGGAGGTGTGAACTACGATTGTTTCCTAGCCGCCATCGCCCGACCGATCCATTTAGCGAAAGCGGAGGCGGCGCGAGATTCGGCGGCCATTACCCGCCTGCAAGCCGAAGCCAAGGCCTATATGCACCATCCGGTAGAATGGTACCGATTCAACACCACCTTACTTCAATACGACCTATCCACGAAAGCATGGAGCGATCTGGGCGAATATGAGCAGTTGGCCCGTGCCGGAGCGGGAGCGGTTATCCAAGATGGCCGGTTAACTATCATCAACGGAGAATTGAAACCGGGTATCCGCACGCCGCAAGTGAATCAAGCGAAATTATAATAGGGATTTAGTGGGATCGCTGGTAAGTTTGCCAACGATCCCTGTTTACTTTTTCCACCCGATTTTCAGTATCCGGAGTCTATTTAGAGCATACGTATCCCAAGGCAAATCCTAGACAATAAGCACGTAAATAATGTTCTTATATAAATCATTGAACATAAACATCTTAAAAAGACGATTATACTTTCCGCAAAACACGTACGTGTTTTTGGAAAAAGTCGTACATGTTTTTCGGGAAACACGTACATGTTTTTACTGAATCACACGACAGGAAACAAGAGCGTATATGGAAATATACAATAAGCCTGCATCAGTCAAGATCGTTTTCGTTTCTCCCTCGGCTAGATACGGGCTCTCGTTTGCTATTAAATTTCCTGTTCCAAATCATGTACGCCCATCAATCTAATGGAAAAGCACATCTTGATTCCTAAGTGCTTCTTTAAAACGACTAGTTTAAACCATCGTTTCAACTAGTCGTTTTTTTACCCTTTCATGCCGCAAATATATGAAATTCTTTTGAGACCAAAAATGCGATTCAACTAAAAGTTATTCAGCACTTTCACAAAATAAGAGATTCATCTTTTACCAATACTTCATCAAACAAACTTTTTGGATAATATAAACGATCGTTTTAGCTATTCGTTTTCATCGCTTACAATTCTGGTAGGTAAAAATACGCTCTTTAACAACGTACAATGAAAGATAATTACAAAAGTCGGATTATGAAGAACTTATTTAATTACTGGTTTAAGACAAACAAGAAAAGCTTGTATGATCAATTAGGGAAAGAATTCAATGTCAGCGGCTTCCGTGTATATAAGTTAGCACACGGAAAAACCGCTCACTCTCATATGGATAGATTAATATTGGAGAAATTGCTTGAATTGAAGATTATCAGTGAAATCGGGTTCAGAATCTAAAGGTCCCCTCATTTCATACTTTCTTCTTTATAATTTATACGGACACCATAATTCGTATACACCCGGTCTAACCCCAACATCCCACTCGGATTAGGTTCGCCTTGCACTTTTCCGGACAGGATATCCTCGCTCATCGTGATCATGTCTTTTACCCGTTGAGGGGTTTCCTTGTTCATTCCGAAATAATGTCCGGGGTAGAGGTATTTGATATCATATTTCTCGATCACCGCACTCATCTTCTTACAAGTAGATATGAGCGTAGAGAAGTCAACTCCCAGCAATAGATTACCGGAGCCGAACGAATCGCCGCTAAAACCATAAGCGGCATCCTTATCCACAAAAGTGGTTGAGCCGGGAGTATGCCCGGGAGTAAAGACTATCTCTAGGATACGCCCACCTAAATCTAGGATTTCACCGTCTTCAAGGAAACAAACTTTGCCTTTATAATTCGGCATAAATTCCGGTATACATATTGTATCAGCCGGATTGATATAAATCTCCGGGAAATAATCGATAGCCGAGCCTGTATGGTCCGGATGCACATGCGTGGCGACCAGCGTAACCGGCTTATCCGTGATGGAAGCCACGAGCTTATCCAAATCCTTGATCTTTGTTCCGGCATCAATCAAGATCGCTTTCGTTTCTCCCTCGACCAGATACAGGCTCTCGTTCGCCATTAAATGACCTGTTCCAAACCATGTATGCTCATCAATCTGATGGAAAATCACATCTTCATTCTTAAGCACTTCTTTCTCCTCGATGCCTGCCGTCTGTGGCTGGCAGAATAAAGCGATCCTTGACAGGATCAACAACATCATTAATAAACCTAGTTTTTTCATTATCATATTCATTTTTAATTGTAGAGACGTAGCGTGCTGCGTCTCCTTTCGCCTAATAGTATTAAATCGCCGCGATCTTCCGAAGGCTTGCGTCCCATTTCGGCTCGGCGTGGATGAGATGGATAGCTTCTTCCGGCGTGTCGGCTACCGCCCACATCTTGGCGTGCTGGGGACGCATGAAATTCTCGTCCATGGCGTTCCTCAAAAGTTCCAACAAGGGATCATAGTAATGATTAATATTGAGGATTACGATCGGATTGAGGTAGAGACCGAGTTGTTTCCAAGTGATGATCTCCAGAAGTTCCTCTAATGTACCGCATCCACCGGGAAGGGCGATCACCGCATCCGAGAGGTTTGCCATGAGCTGTTTACGCTCGTGCATCGTCTCGACCTCAATCAACTCGGTCAAGCCTTTATGATACCAATCCTGCTCCACCATAAAATGGGGGATAACGCCTGTTACTGTTCCACCAGCCGCTAACGCAGCGTCGGAGACAGCGCACATCAAACCGATATTCCCGGCACCATTGACTACCCGTAGTTTCCGCTCTCCCAAAAGACGCCCCAATTCCTTGGCGGCGTCAAAATAAACCGAGGGAATCTTCGTGCTGGATGCGCAATACACGCAAACAGACGAGATGTTATTTATCTTCTTTTCTTCCATATCTTTTTATTCTTGATTTATATCGTAGCCAAATAAGGCGAAATCCCCCAGACAAGGATCATCGGGGAAGACTTTCGCCAATGCGTCCGTTATCTCACGGGCCGTACGAAGGGTAGCGGTTTTTTGGCCTGTCAAGCCCAAGCGCAAGGAGATCTGGTGCACATGCGTATCCAACGGGATGATTAATTGGCGGGGATGCACGGCTGTTCTCCAGATACCGAGATCGACGATACCATCCGTACGCACCATCCAACGCAAGAACATCGCCAGACGCTTACAAGCGGAAGTCCCGTGCAAGACCGGAATGCCATTGAGATCAGCAAAAAGTTGTCTCAACCGCAAGATAGGATCTTCGCAAGGACCGGCGGCGGCCATAGCGTCTTCCATACAGTCGTAGGTATCGTATATATCCTTTAGGCGACAACAAAGGAGATGCAGATCATGATAGGTATAAAAACGGTAAAAGGTATCCCGCCCGCGAACCGGGCGGTTCCGTAGGGGAGCGAAAGAAGTCTCTCCGGTACGGATAAACTCGTAAGGACTTTCGCCCATCAGCCGGTGTAGCTCTTCCGCTTTTTGGAGAATATGCGCCCTGCGACCGTAAGAGATCCACGCCGTCAGGAAAGCCGATATCTCAATATCCCGTTTCTCCGTAAACCGATGGGGGAATCGCACCGGATCATCCTTGATAAACGATTCCGTATTGTACGTTTTCGCCCATTCACGAAGTAAAGAGATGGTCTTTGTATCCATGTTATTTCTTCTTTAGAAAATATTGCCGCTCGGGTTCCGGATAATGCTCGATAGCGTAACGAAGCGCCGTACGAGGAAGACGAGTAGCGTTGCGTTCCAAGAAATCGGTAAGCGTCTGCCGCTCCTTTTTGCCGACCTCACGCAGCATCCACCCAACCGCCTTATGCATCAAATCGTGTTTATGACCGATCAACCGTTCGGATAACTCCAAGGTATCCCCAAAATCATTCCGACGGATAAATGCCCACGTAGAGACGATCGAGATCCGTTGTTCCCATAAATTCTCGCTTTCCGCCAAACGGTAGAGGAGGGAACGATCTTTGTCCACCAAATACTCGCCGACGATATCCCGACAGGTTAAGTCTACCAAATCCCAGTTATTGCAACGCCGCATATTCTTCAGATAGAATCGGAAGATGGCTTCCCGCTCTTCCGGCATCACTTTCCGATCCTGGAAACGATAGACCAAAATCAGCAAGGCACATAGACGTGCCTCATGCCACGGACTATCCAGCAACAGCTGCAGCTCATCGAAAGGAGTCGCCTTATTAGCCTTCGCTATGCTGCGGGTTTGCGGGACAACCACCCCGAGAAACTGATCGCCCTCGCCATATTGACCGGGACCAGTCTTGAAAAAGCGGCTCAAATGAACCGCCTTCTCGGGTGTACCGACCGACTGTAGCTCGGATAGGATAAACGCCGCCGTCATGGCCGGAGTACCCGTGATACGGGACGATCGCCCTCCAAGAACCCGATCACGTTGTTGCATACCGTGCGTGCCATAATGATACGGGTTTCCATCGTCTGGGTGCCGATATGAGGGGTTAATACCACGTTGTCCATTTCCAATAACTCGGGGAGAGGATAGTCTCCAAACTCGAATACATCCAAACCGGCACCATGAATCGTACCTTCTCGCAAGGCTTTTACCAAGGCATGCTCGTCCACCAACGGGCCACGGGCCGTGTTGATCAGGATGGCGGAAGGCTTCATCTGCTTGAACTCTTCCTCGCCGATGATGTGATAGGTATCGGGGGTATAAGGAGCGTTCAAGGATACGAAATCGGCTTTCGCCAGAAGCTCTTCCTTGGAGACGTAGGTAACATTCAATTTGGTCTCGTCCTCGATGCAAAGCTGACGGCGATTGTGGTAGATCACATCCATGCCCAAAGCATTCGCCCGTTTCGCTAAAGCCTTGCCGATACGTCCCATACCGATAATACCCAAGGTCTGTCCGGTAACCGGCATACCGAGGTTCTCCAGTACACCGACCTTCATATCCTTACCAAGCGTACGCAGCTTACGATCACATTCCGTGATACGCCGGGCGGTATCCAGCATCAAGCCTAAAGCGATATTGGCGGTAGGGGCCGTGACAGGATCAGGCGTATTCGCCACCGTCAAGCCTTTCTCGAGGGCGTAGGCCACATCGATATTATTATAACCAACGGCGTAGTTAGCGATCAGCCGCAATTTCGACGCATGGTCGATCAACTCTTTGTTTACCGGGAAATCGAACATGGAGCAGAGCACATCGTACTCCGGTATCATCTCGAAAACCTCCTCATACGTAAAATCTCTTCCTTCGGGAAAGGTTACCTCGTACTTACTTTCCAACTCGGTAAATCCCTCGCGGAACATGTCGTATGTCACTAATATCTTCATCTTGGATCTATTTGTTATTCAAAAAGCAAAAATACAAATCAATTGGCAATTAATTCCTAAATTTGTGACCAATATATATTTATTATGGTACTAAACTATATTTGGATCGCTTTTTTCTTAATCGCTTTTGTAGTGGCTATCGGTAAATTGGTCATAGGTGGGGATACCGCTGTTTTTACCGAGATTATCAACGCTTCTTTCGCCTCGGCCAAGACGGGTTTCGAGATTTCGTTAGGATTAACCGGGATCTTGTCGCTTTGGCTGGGCATCATGAAGATCGGAGAGAAGGGGGGGGTGATACAAGCGTTCGCACGATTGGCGGCTCCCGTATTCAGCAAGCTTTTCCCGGATATCCCAAGAGACCATCCCGTGACCGGTTCTATCTTCATGAACCTATCGGCAAATTTACTGGGACTGGATAATGCCGCCACGCCAATGGGATTGAAAGCCATGCAACAGTTACAGGAATTAAACCCGAATAAAGAATCCGCCAGCAACTCCATGGTGATGTTCTTATGCATCAATGCCTCGGGACTGACCTTGATCCCGATCACCATCATGATGTACCGGGCGCAGTTAGGAGCGGCGAATCCATCAGACGTATTCCTGCCGATCATGCTTGCTACATTCACATCAACCCTAGTCGCTATTTTAGCGGTTTGCGTACGGCAGAAGATCAATATCCTCCAACGGAACCTAATCCTGTTTTTCGGGGGACTGGGGTTATTTATCGGAGGCCTGGTATGGTTATTCAACTCGATGGAACAGGAGCAAGTTTCCTTGTATTCGACTTTATTCGCCAACACGCTTCTTTTTACCATTATCTGCGGATTTATCATCAGCGGCATGCGTAAAAAGATCAATGTATATGATGCTTTTATAGAGGGGGCGAAAGAAGGTTTCCAGACTGCTATAACGATTATTCCTTATCTGGTAGCTATCCTAGTAGGTATCGGTGTCTTCCGGGCTTCCGGAGCGATGGATTTCATCATACAAGGCGTTCGTTTCGGCATTGCTTCGATAGGACTCAACACAGATTTCGTGGAAGCGCTGCCTACCATGTTGATGAAACCGTTAAGCGGGAGCGGGGCTAGGGGCATGATGCTGGACGCCATGAACACGTATGGAGCGGACTCTTTCGTCGGTCGCCTGTCATCCATCGTTCAGGGCTCTTGCGATACGACATTCTATGTAGTCGCTCTTTACTACGGTAGCGTAGGTATCCGTAATACCCGCTATACGGTACAATGCGCCTTGTTAGCGGATCTGGCCGGGGCGATAGCGGCGATAGCGATGGCTTATCTGTTCTTTTAACATTCTATACAATCAATAGATTTGAAATGAATCTATTTAAAATCGAATGATTACATTTGTAACGAAATTTCAATACGATAAATAGACCTTATGGCAATAGCATATTACGCCGAAGATATCGAGCTTCCGGCAATCAAGAAAAGAGCGGTTAGCGGCTGGGTCAAGGCAGTGGCCGAGACATACGGAAAGAAAACGGGAGATATCAGCTATATCTTCTGTTCCGACGAGAAGATATTGGAGGTAAACCGCCAATATCTCCAACACGATTATTACACGGATATCATCACCTTCGATTATACGGAAGGAAATAAGATCTCGGGTGACCTGTTTATCAGCCTCGATACGGTCAGGACAAATGCGGAGACTTTCCACACGGACTACAACGAGGAGCTACACCGCACCATCATCCACGGCGTCCTGCATCTTTGCGGTATCAACGACAAAGGCCCCGGCGAGCGGGAGATCATGGAGGAAAACGAGAACAGAGCGTTAGCGATCTTGCCGGAGGAATGTCGGGGATAAAACATCGATCAATCCCCAAAACACAAATATGAAAACAGAAGACATACCTTACGATTACACGTATTGCTACGCCACGGACGAGCAATGCCCGAAAGCAGTTCATTGCCTACGTAGCCATGCCGCAAGGCTGAACGAGGAACAAGCGATCTCTCTTAATTCACGATTTACTGGAGATCAGAAACGCCATCCTAGATTGAATTGAATAACCCCATTATGATCTTTTCCCCTAAAATGATTGCTTCCACCTAATGAGTATTCCGGCTCCTTAAAGAAATGAGTACATCCTAAATTATAATTGGCGGAGATGACTAATCCCATGTCAAAGGTATAGCCAAACCCCATTGAAACGGAGAAATCACAATTCCGGATCTCTTCTTTTTTATCACCGGAGAAATCGTACTCGCTCTGGTGCACCGGAGTAGGACCCGAGACGAAAATATAATTCGAAGCTTTCGCCCTTACATTAAAGCCAACTTGTGGGCCCGCGAAAAGATGGAATCCTCGATACAAATAAAATTTAGCGTAAATAGGAATATTTAAATAATCTGCCTTTAGCCGGGCTGTCTCGCCTTTAGCGTTTTCTTTTTGATAACCTTGCATAGAATAATAAACACCCGGTTCTAAAGCAAACAGTTTACTAAAACGTATTTCCTCCGCCACACCAATATTTAACCCCGGACGCATGTCCGCAAAACTTTCGGGATAAGTATTTGCCAAATTCAAGCCAATCCTAGGAATAAAATGGAACTCTTGAGCATCGGCTCGCGACAAAGAGAAAACAAACAAGATAAACAGTAATACAACTTTTTTCATAACTCCTACATTTAAAACATATCTATATTTATAGATGATTTAAGATACATAAAAGTTGCACTCCCTATCTCATTACTTCACATTAGGGGAGGCACTTCTTCCTCCACCATGATGGTAGCAGCCTTGACAGCTCAAGCACCAAATATTACTCGATCAACAACGGTTCCTGTTTTCCCGAATCATATACGACAAACATAGAGCCGTCTTTCTCGATCATGACGCCACGGCCTCGTTCCTTCTCCTTGTTTTCTTGATTATCGACATTCACGGCAATCACTTTATAATGATAGAAAGTCGTGATATCATCGAAAATGGTATGACCTACAAAGATGCGGTTCACATTATATTTCTCTAATATTTTCCGCAAATCATCCCGGTCTAGCGGATGATACTTATCCGCGCTACGTACCATACCCCGATACCAGATCGGTCCATACGTAGCGAACATAAAAGAAAGATCGGAGCCTTTATCTATATTACGTTCTTTTTTCGTCAAGAAGAGACCATCGCTCACGATCTCATTCACGGTAGGGATATCGTAATTCCGGTCTAAAAACTCCTTGCTCAACCCAGCATGGACAAACAGGTTATCTCCGACCACTTGTATAGAGTTACGAGTTTTCAACCAATGTCCCAACTCGCTTTTCTGCCAAAGCTCCGGATAGGTCATTCCTAAAGTATCCGCCAATTGAGTATATTTCTTCTTCGTATATCGCAAATCATTTCCCAGAACCATGGTCTCATGATTTCCGATTAAGAAAGTCACTTTTCCACCGGCATCCTCCGCTTCTTTCTCCAATTTGTAGATCAACCAATAGATAGGGAGTACATCCACGCCCCGGTCAAAGACGTCACCGATTATTACCAATTGGTTAGTCCCGAAAATCCAATTATAGTCCGCATCGATCACTTTTCCCGCCTTTAACAAGGAGGCGAAACAAGACCAGTTCGCATGTGGATCTGAAAGAACAAACGTCTTCTCTGGTTGCACATCTTTCCATTTCGGACGAGAGACGGAGTGTATGGTTACCGGAAACAATCTCTCTCCGTTATCGGAAAACACCTCGAATGAAAAGGTGGTAGGTATACTTTTATAATGCTTATCCAATAACCGGCCTTTCCCATCTACAGATATCGCACGCATACTACCATCATCCGCTTTCAATAGATAGGGACCATCAATCGATAAATTCTCGATCGCTTGACGAAGTTTCTTATCTTTCCCACAAACTGGACTGAAGCAAGAGGTCAGTAAAACCAGAAAAACAAGGATACGGCATTGAATAGAATTCATAGCAGCTTAAATCTTTAGTTCGTTAAACCTGAAAACAATGTATGTATTTATTATACAAATATAAACGAATTCTTTCACGAACACTCACTATCTTCGCGTAAAATAAAAGGGAATAAAAATGACTTTCAATTACGACGTAATAGTAGTAGGCGCAGGACATGCCGGCTGTGAAGCCGCCGCCGCCGCGGCGAATCTAGGATCAAAGACGCTTTTGATCACGATGGACATGAACAAGATCGCCCAGATGAGTTGTAACCCGGCAGTCGGGGGAATCGCCAAAGGACAGATCGTACGAGAGATCGATGCGCTAGGCGGATATATGGGAATCGTGACCGACCAGACCGCTATCCAATTCCGTATGTTAAACCGTAGCAAAGGACCGGCCATGTGGAGCCCGCGTGCCCAAAGCGACCGTGCCCGTTTTATCGCTTGCTGGCGGGGAATACTGGAGAATATGCCGAATCTATCCATCTGGAAGGATATGGTTCAAGAACTGATTATCGAGCATGGACAAGTCTGCGGCGTTCGTACGGGAATGAATGTCGTATTCCGTGCCGGAGCGGTGGTGCTTACGAACGGGACCTTCCTAAACGGCCTGCTTCATATCGGAAGAACCCAGATACGGGGCGGACGTATCGCCGAGCCTGCGGCGACCGGACTTACCGAGCAACTTATCTCTTTAGGTATCCAAACAGATCGCATGAAAACCGGAACACCGGTCCGTATCGATGGCCGGAGCGTTCACTTCGATGAAATGGAGGAACAACCGGGGGAGAACGATTTCCATAAGTTCTCCTACATGGATACCAGTCATCGTAAATTAAAACAATTGAGTTGCTGGACTACCTTTACGAACGAGACTTGCCACGATATATTACGGGAAGGTCTCCCCGACTCTCCTCTTTATAATGGACAGATCAAAAGTATCGGTCCCCGTTATTGTCCTAGTATCGAAACGAAAATCGTGACGTTCGCCGACAAGACGCAACATCAACTATTCCTAGAGCCGGAAGGCGAGACCACGCAGGAATACTACCTAAATGGCTTCTCCTCTTCCCTACCCTTGGATATCCAGCTTCGTGCGCTCCAAGCGATCCCCGCTTTCCGTGACGTGCAAATCTATCGTCCCGGATATGCGATTGAATACGATTTCTTCGACCCGACTCAGCTAAGACACAATTTGGAGACCAAACAAATCCGAAATCTTTTCTTCGCCGGACAGATCAACGGGACTACCGGATACGAGGAAGCCGGCGGACAAGGTTTGGTAGCGGGTATCAACGCCCACATCAATTGCCACGGCGGACAACCTTTTATCCTCGGAAGGGATGAGGCTTATATCGGTGTCCTTATCGATGATTTGGTAACAAAAGGCGTAGACGAGCCTTACCGTATGTTTACCTCTCGTGCGGAGTACCGCATCTTACTGCGCCAAGACGACGCAGATATGCGACTCACCGAGAAATCCTACCAAATGGGATTGGCCAAACAAGACCGCTACGATTTACTGCGAGAGAAAAAAGAGAGCCGTGACGCTATCATCCGTTTTGTGGAGACCTACTCCGTAAAGCCTCAATATATAAATAGCGGTTTGGAGAAACTGGGCACAGCCCCCCTATCCCATGGTTGCAAATTATTCGATGTCGTACTCCGTCCGCAGACTACCTTGGAGAACCTTGCGGATCTAGTTCCGGCCCTTCGTGCGGAGCTGGACAAAGTCCCGGCCTCTCGTAAGAAAGAGATCATCGAGGCCGCCGAGATATTGATTAAGTATAGCGGCTACATCAAGCGAGAGCAAATCATAGCGGACAAGATAAACCGCTTAGAGAATATCCGGATCAAGGGTAAATTCGATTACAATTCTATCCAGTCTTTATCTACGGAAGCCCGCCAGAAATTGACCCGGATAGACCCCGACACGATCGCTCAAGCGAGCCGCATCCCGGGTATTTCCCCTAGCGACATCAACATCCTTTTGGTACTGCTCGGAAGATAAAACACGAAATGTTCCACGTGAAACATATTAAAGGAGATATTCAAATGAATGAAGCTAAAACACTGGTTATACGAGGAAATCTGGTAGATATAATCAACAGGCGCACCTTTGGGGCAGAGATTTCAATTCAAAACGGGCGCATCAAAAAGGTAATCCCTACCGGACAAGATGAGGGATCTTACCTCCTCCCCGGCTTTATTGACGCGCATGTCCATATAGAGAGTAGCATGGTAACCCCTGCGGCATTCATTCACGCAGCCGTACGCCATGGCAGTATCGGTGCCGTGGCGGACCCTCATGAGATAGCGAATGTAATGGGTACCGAAGGAGTCGAATATATGCTCGACAACGCGAAAGGGATTCCTTTCTACACATGGTTCGGTGTCCCATCTTGCGTACCGGCTACGATTATGGAAACCTCCGGTGCGATCATAGACGCAGACGAAACCGCTCGTTTGTTGGAACGAGAGGATCTACACTTCTTGGCAGAGATGATGAATTACCCCGGAGTCTTAAATAAAGATCCGGAAGTTATGCGCAAAATAGAAGCCGCGAAAAACGCAGGGAAACCCATCGACGGACATTATCCCCTAGCAACAGGCCCCAAGCTAAAGGCATATATCGAGTCTGGCATTTCCACCGATCATGAAACCATCTATCTAGAAAAAGACCGTGAAAAATGTGAGCTTGGGATGCATGTCCTTATTCGGGAAGGAAGCGCGGCGAAAAACTTTGACGCACTTCATCCGCTATTGAAAGAGTATCCCGAACAAATCATGTTCTGTACGGATGACGCGCATCCTTCGTTTTTAAACAAAGGACACATAAATAGGATGGTAAAAAAATCGCTGGATTTAGGATATGATCTATATGATGTATTACGGGCCGCTTCCTATAATCCGGCCATGCACTATAAAATTCCCGCAGGTTTCTTACGAGAGGGAGACTCCGCCGATTTTATCCAAGTAGACAATTTAAAGGATCTAACCATACAGGCAACCTATATACAAGGAACCTGTGTATACGATGGGGAAAAATGCACGCTTCCACTCCAAAAGCCTATACATCGTAATAATTTCCACACGAAACCGATCACATTAGAAAAGCTAGCGGTAAAAGCGAAAGGGGAACAGATGCGTGTCATTGTTTGCGAAGACAGCGAATTAATCACGAAAGAAGAACTATATCCTGTACATACATTCTATGGATTTGTAGAATCAGATACAGAACGAGACATTTTAAAACTCGTCATTCTAAATCGCTATCAAACGGCTCCTCCGGCTATTGCCTTTATAAAAGGAACAGGGCTCAAGCTCGGTGCCATCGCTCAAAGTATTTCCCACGATAGTCATAACATCATCGCTATAGGTGTTACCGATTTCGAGCTTATGCAAGCGATCAATGCGGTAATAAAGGCTAAAGGTGGAATCGCAGTAAGCAGTATGGACGAAGTCACTCTCCTGCCCTTGCCAGTAGCGGGATTGATGAGCGACGAATCATTGGAAGAGACGAGCCGCCGTTACGAAGAGATCGAGGAAAAGATCAAACGGTTAAAGACACCGATGGATTCATTACAAATGACGCTTTCTTTTATGGGATTGCTGGTGATCCCATCCTTGAAACTTAGCAACAAAGGTTTGTTCAATAGCGAGACATTCCAATTTACTTCCCTATTCGTATGATAGCCGATAAAGACGAACATATCAAGACGATCCTATCGGTCATTCCGGAAAAGCCGGGATGCTACCAGTATTTCGATGAAAACGGAACGATTATATACGTCGGCAAGGCGAAGAACCTAAAACGACGGGTATCCTCTTATTTCAACAAGGTACATGATAGTAATAAGACCCGTGTGTTAGTCAAACAAATCCGGGATATCAAATATATAGTCGTCGATACGGAAGAAGACGCGTTACTACTGGAAAACAACCTCATCAAACAGTATCGTCCCCGCTATAACGTTTTATTGAAGGACGACAAAACCTACCCTTCCATCGTGGTAAAGAACGAGTACTTTCCCCGGGTTTTCCAAACCCGGAACATCGTTCGGGACGGATCGCAATATTACGGTCCTTATCCCTCTTTGTTCACGGCGAAAGTGATGCTACAGATGCTAAAGGAACTTTACCCTTTACGCACTTGCAAATATCCCCTCACTCCCGAATCCATCGCACAAGGACGCTATAAGGTTTGTCTGGAATACCATATCAAGCGTTGTAAAGGGCCTTGTGAAGGCTTGCAATCATTGGAAGAATACCAGCAAAATATTTCCGAGATCAAAGAGATTCTGCGAGGCAACATCTCGCAAATTAGCAAACACCTCTATGAGGAGATGCAATCGCTCGCTGCCGAGCTCAAGTTCGAGGAAGCGCAAAAGATCAAGGAAAAATACGAAGTCATCGAGAACTACCGTTCTAAATCTACGGTCGTAACCCCGATGCTACATAATATAGATGTATTCACGATCATAGAGAATGACCATTCCGCTTATGTAAACTTTATGCATATCGGAAACGGGGCGATCGTACAAGCCTATACATTCGAGTATAAAAAACGATTGGACGAAAGCAAGGAGGAATTGTTAAGCCTAGGCATTATCGAGATGCGGAATCGTTTTAAAAGCACCGCCCGGGAGATTATCGTGCCTTTCAAGCTGGACATGCAGCTAGAGAATGTCACTTTCACCATTCCCCAAAGAGGAGATAAAAAGAAACTGCTTGATTTATCCGAGATGAACGTTAAGCAGTTTAAGGTAGACCGCTTGAAGCAAGCGGAAAAGTTGAATCCGGAACAACGGAATACCCGTATCTTGAAAGAGATCCAAGAGGCCTTGCATCTGGAAAAACTGCCCGCTCATATCGAATGTTTCGATAATTCAAACATACAGGGAAGCGATGCGGTAGCGGCTTGCGTGGTATTCAAGATGGGGAAACCGTCCAAGCAGGAGTATCGTAAATACAATATAAAGACCGTAGTCGGTCCGGATGATTACGCCTCCATGAAAGAAGTCGTCCGTAGGCGTTACGGGCGAGCGATCGAGGAGCGATCTCCCCTACCCGACTTGATTATAACAGACGGTGGAAAGGGGCAAATGGAAGTGGTTCGCTCGGTGGTAGAAGATGAATTAGGCTTGTCCATTCCAATCGCCGGACTAGCGAAAGATGGTAAGCACCGAACCTCGGAGTTATTATTCGGGTTCCCACCCGTAACCGTTGGCATGCGTTTGGACAGTCCGCTATTCCATCTGCTTACCCGGATACAAGACGAGGTACACCGTTTCGCCATCACTTTCCACAAGGATAAACGAAGTAAGACCCAGACAAAATCCGAATTAGACACCATTAAGGGTATCGGTGAAAAGACAAAAGTATTACTTTTACGTCACTTTAAAAGCGTAAAACGAATCAAGGAAGCAAGCTTCGAGGAACTGAAATCCGTGATTGGCGAGGCGAAAGCCAAGGCACTACAAGAGGGACTGGATGGAAAGCGAACAGAAAGCGAACAAAAATAAAACAAAAGCGAACAAAAAGCGAACAAGATGAGAACAGTTACACAACGTGTGCAGCACGCTTCCGTCACGATAGACGGACAGCTTAAGTCCAAAATTGGAAAGGGGCTATTGGTATTAGTCGGTATCGAGGACAAGGATACGCAAGAAGACATTGAATGGTTGGCAAAAAAGATCACCAACCTACGCATATTTGACGATGAAAACGGGGTCATGAACCGCTCGGTTATCGAAGCGGGAGGCGAGATCATGGTTGTCAGCCAATTTACCTTACACGCCTCTACGAAAAAAGGGAACCGCCCCTCCTACTTAAAAGCGTCTAAACCGGATATCGCCATTCCGATGTATAAAGCTTTTTGCGAAGAGGTAGGGCTTCAACTCGGAAAACCTGTACAAACCGGAACATTCGGAGCTGATATGAAAATTGAACTTTTAAACGACGGGCCGGTTACTATTATTATCGACTCTCAAAATAAAGAATAAGTATGGCAGATATAACCTTACAACAAGCCCAGCAAATGGTAGACTCTTGGATCAAGACCTATGGGGTCCGTTATTTCAATGAGCTTACCAATATGACCATCCTCACCGAGGAAGTGGGCGAGCTAGCCCGGATCATGGCACGTACCTACGGTGAGCAGTCTTTCAAGGAAAGTGACAAACACCGGGATTTAGGCGATGAAATGGCGGATGTGTTATGGGTATTGCTCTGTCTGGCCAACCAGACCGGAGTAGATCTTACCGCCGCTTTCGAGAAGAATCTCCAAAAGAAAACAGACCGAGATAAAGAACGACATATAAACAATCAAAAACTATAAGCATATGGCACATCATCACGATTGCGAATGTGGACATGATCATCATCATGAACATGAACACGAATCAAATTCCGTACAGATAGACCGTTATCATGAAGCTTTCAATAAGTTTGAGCCGGCCCTGCCGGATACCCAGACCACCGAGGCTGTAAACGCTCTTTTAGAGAAACATTTCCAAGAGAACTTTACACCGGAAGTATTGAAAACGATTCATGGTTGCATCGACTTGACCTCATTAACCAGCCTGGATACCAAAGAAAGTATCTGGAAGATGGTAGACACGGTAAATGATTTCGAGGGAACTCGTCCGGATGTCCCGAACGTAGCCGCTATTTGCGTCTATCCCCTATTCGTGGAAACGGTTAAGCAGGCACTTACTGCACAAGAGGTTAAGATCGCGTCGGTTGCCGGAGGTTTTCCATCCTCACAGACATTTACGGAAGTCAAGATCGCCGAAACGGCCATGGCCGTCATGCAAGGAGCCGATGAAATCGACGTTGTCATGAACCTAGGCTATTTCATGGAAGACAATTTCGAGGAACTGACGGAAGAATTACAAGAGATCAAAGAGAGCTGTCGCCACGCCCATTTAAAGGTAATCCTAGAGACCGGAGCTTTAGTCACAGCGGAGAACATCCAAAAGGCATCCATCCTAGCCATGTATTCCGGTGCGGACTTCATCAAGACCTCCACGGGTAAAGGATACCCGGGAGCCACTTTCGAGGCCGCCTATACCATGTGCAAAGCCATCAAAACCTACCATTCCATCACCGGAAACAAGGTTGGCATCAAGATCTCCGGAGGCGTACGCACGGCGGAAGACGCAGTTCGATATTATACGATCGTAAAGGAAATACTGGGCAACGAATGGCTGAACAAGGATTTGTTCCGTATAGGAGCGAGCAGTCTGGTCGGTGATATAGAAAAACGACTCGGGAAATAGTCCATTCTAATTAAACCGGGCGCAGATGACTTAGAATCCTGTGTCCGGTAAGCACTCTCAAAGTAAGTTAACTTACCTTGGCATCGAAGTTAACTGACTTCGTCAAGTAAGTTAACTTCATTGGCTATTGAAGCATACTTACTTTTTTACTAACAAGAGCCATCTCTCTACAACTAATAGATAAAGGAATTTCTATTTGGAGCGAGTCATAATATAATCCGCCAACTGGATCAAGGATATCCGAGCCTCGGATTCCGGAAGCCTCAAAAGAACATCGACCGCCTTATCATGATATTCCTTCATGCGGGCCTCGGCATATTCGATTCCACCATTCGCCTTGGCGAACTCGATCAAGGAATCGACATTCTCCGCCGCGAAATCCTTCCGTAAAATCATATCCAAATAACGGGCGGCCTCCTCTTCCCTACCCTGCCGCAAGGCATATAATAATGGAAGCGTAACCTTACCCTCACGAATGTCATTTCCCGTCGGCTTACCGATATTCGCCTCCTTGAAATAATCAAAGATATCATCCTTGATCTGGAAGCAATACCCCAGATACTCGCCAAACTCACGGCAAAGAGCGATCACCTCCGCAGAGGCGCCCGATGAAATGGCCCCAATCTCCGTGCAAGCGGAAAGCAAGGTAGCCGTCTTCTTCTTGATAACTTGCAGATAACAATTCTCGTCTAAGATACTCTCCTCGGCGGTCTCCAATTGCTTGATCTCACCTTCGGACAAGTCTCTGCCTAAATTAGAGATAATCCCGACAATCCGCAAATCGCCGGTTTGTATGGAACGGATCAAAGCGGTAGAAAGCACATAATCACCTACCAACACGGAAATACGGTTATCGAAGATAGCGTTCAATGAGGGAACGCCACGACGTTGCTTCGTCTCATCGATCACGTCATCGTGAATCAATGTAGCGGTATGCAAAAGCTCCAGCAAAACAGCGGAATTGATCGTGTTATCCGTAACCTGTCCACAGACCTTGGCGGTAAGGAGCACCAATAACGGACGCACATGCTTCCCGGTAGAATTCAGTATAACGTCGATAGCCGATTGTAACCGGGTCGTCTCGCTGCGTAGAGATGCCTCGAAATCCTTATTGAAACGTTCAAATTCAGCGGAAACCGGTTCTTCTATTTTCCTTCTTTCATCCATAATTCCATGCAAAGATTCGCAAAAGTAACAAAAACTATCGAGTAAGCGAGTTTTTTCGTACATTTACCCAGATTTTGTCCCACTAAAACGTGTTAAAAGTAATGAAGTTATTCCTTATAGATGCGTATGCGTTAATTTATCGCTCCTATTACGCCTTCATCAAGAATCCGCGTATCAACTCCAAGGGTGTGAATACCTCCGCCATTTTCGGTTTTATCAACAGTCTGGAGGATGTATTAAAACGTGAGAACCCGACTCATATAGCGGTGGCCTTTGACCCGAAGGGACCGACTTTCCGCCATGAGGCCTTCGAGCAATACAAGGCACAACGGGAAGAGACGCCGGAAGTGATCCGTCAATCCGTCCCTATCATTAAAGAAATCATAGAGGCTTACAATATTCCGATTCTGGAAGTACCCCGCTACGAGGCGGACGATGTGATCGGCACCGTGTCCAAACAGGCGGAGAAGGAAGGCTTCGAGGTGTACATGATGACGCCGGATAAAGATTACGGCCAATTGGTGTCCGAACATATATTTATGTATCGTCCGAAATTCGGAGGCGATTACGAGATCATGGGCGTGCCCGAGGTCTTAAACAAGTACGGCCTCACGAGTACGGAGCAAGTGATCGACTTGCTGGGACTGATGGGCGACGCTTCCGATAATATCCCCGGCTGTCCGGGTGTCGGCGAGAAGACCGCTCAAAAACTACTGACCGAATTCGGAAGTATCGAGAACCTGTTAGCGAACACTGATAAGTTGAAAGGCGCGCAAAAGAAGAAGGTAGAGGAGAACGCCGAGCAAATCCGTTTCTCCAAATTCTTGGCGACGATCAAGACGGATGTCCCTATCGAGTTCGATGCCGCCCGTTGCGTTCGTGAAAAGCCAAACGAAGAGCGCCTGACTGAGATTTACACAGAATTGGAATTTAGAACATTTATTAACAAACTAAGTTCTGAGCCGGTCAAAGCCGCTCCGAAAGGTCCCGTTCAAGGCGATTTGTTCGCGATTTTTACGCCCGAGAGTACGGAAGAGCCAAAAAAATCGATTCTCACGGACTTAAAGTCCACCCCCCATAACTATTATTTAACTGATACAGAGGAAAAACAAGCCGATTTAGCCCGCTTTTTATTGGGTCAAGAATTTTTCGCTTTTGACACGGAAACCGATGGCATCGATCCCTTGAAAGCCGGATTGGTCGGAATGTCGTTCGCCGTGAAAGAAAACGAGGCTTGGTATGTCCCTGTTCCCGCCAACTCAGTAGAGGCGGCGAAAGTAGTGGAACGCTTCTCCCCTGCCCTGCAAAATCCGAAATCATTAAAGATCGGGCAAAACATCAAATTCGATATTTTGGTACTTCGTAAATACAACGTGAAGGTAGCCGGTCCTCTGTTCGATACGATGATCGCCCATTACCTGCTGAATCCGGAATTGCGGCACGGAATGGATTACCTAGCGGAGACCTACCTCAAGTACCAGACCGTCCACATCGAGGAACTGATCGGCCCAAAAGGAAAGAACCAGTTATCGATGCGAAACGTACCCGTGGAGCAAATCGCCGAATACGCCGCCGAGGACGCGGACATCACGCTCAAGCTAAAGAATTATTTCGCACCCGAGTTAAAGAAGGAAGGACTGGAATCCCTCTTCACCACGATCGAGATGCCATTAATATATGTATTAGTGGAAATGGAGGCCACCGGCGTCACGCTAGACACGGTAGCGCTTAAGCAATCTTCGGGCGAACTTACCGCCTCCATGAACAAACTGGAGCAAGAGGTTTACGAGCTGGCCGGCACGGAGTTCAACATTAACTCCACGAAACAGGTCGGCGAAATCCTTTTCGACCGCTTGAAGCTGGACGAGAAAGCGAAGAAGACCAAAACAGGCGGTTACAGTACCAGCGAGGATGTATTGGAGAAACTTCGCAACAAGCATCCCATCATCGGCAAGCTTCTTGAATACCGCGGACTTAAAAAGTTATTAAGTACCTATATCGACGCTCTACCCGAGTTGATCAATCCGCAGACCGGAAAGATACATACCTCTTTCAACCAAGCGGTAACATCTACCGGACGCCTCAGCTCTACCAATCCGAACCTGCAAAACATTCCGGTACGGGACGATCTGGGCCGTGAGATCCGTAAGGCATTTATCCCGGACAATACGGATTGCCTCTTCTTCTCGGCCGACTACTCCCAGATCGAGCTTCGTATCATGGCCCACCTGAGCGGTGACCCGCATATGATCGAGGCTTTCCAAAGCGGAGCGGATATCCACGCCGCCACAGCCGCCAAGATCTACGGAATCCCGGTAGAAGAAGTAACCAGCGATATGCGCCGGAAGGCGAAAACCGCCAACTTCGGTATCATCTACGGCATCTCCGTCTTCGGGCTCGCCGAGCGTCTGGGCATCCCTCGTTCTGAGTCCAAGGAACTGATAGACGGTTATTTCAGCACCTACCCCCGCATCAAGGAATACATGGAGGAGAGCATCAAGGTAGCCAAGGAAAAAGGATACGTAGAGACCATTTTCAAGCGCAAGCGTTTCCTTCCGGATATCAACTCACACAACGCCGTCGTACGCGGCTATGCCGAGCGAAACGCGATCAATGCCCCTATCCAAGGGAGCGCCGCCGATATCATCAAACTAGCGATGGTACGCATTTACGAACGCTTTGAGGAAGAGGGATTGAAAAGCAAGATGATCCTCCAAGTACACGATGAGTTAAACTTCAATGTCTACAAAGAGGAAGCCGAGGAGGTAAAGAAAATCGTGCTGGAGGAAATGGAAAACGTCATGAAACTACAAGTCCCCTTAATCGCCGATTGCGGCGAGGGAGAGAACTGGTTGGAGGCGCATTAAAATAATGCCGGAATTCCCCTTAAAAAAACATGTACGTGTTTTCCGAAAAACTTGTACGACTTTTTCCAAAAACACGTACGTGTTTTTTTAAGACCATAACAGCCTAAGTAAAAACAACAGGGTGTCCTAAATCGCCGGAAGCTTTTTAGGACACCCTATTTATTAGTGATCAAAAGGAACTCTTATTGCTTATAAATCTTCTTAGAGATTATTCCATCCGCCGTCTTTATACGTAAGATATAATGCCCGGAAGGTATCGACAAGGTAGTCGTATATTGTTTCCGGCTATCTATGGTAGTTCCCCAGACAGACGCACCGTCGTAAGTATAAAGCATCATATTTTCTATCGCCACATCCGATTGAACCGATAATAGGCCGGAAGCGGAATCAAACGCATATTCCAAATCCGAGACAGACGGCTCGGTAACCTCATTAGAAACCACTAGCGAACCATCGATCTTTAGGCAGAACGTACGATAGCTTTCACGGATATCCGTATACTTGGTTTCCCACAGCTCACTCAAGTCACCTTGGTAAGTAGCCATTACGGCAAGCATATCACCAATACCCCAATCAAACGAGCCACTATAAGATACCGTCTGGCTCTTCCCTGCCGGAATCTCCAGCCAATTATTCACCTCCCAACTGTAATCGTCTATCGAGAGATTAGGATCTCGCACGTAAAGGCCGGCCGTACCTTGGAAATTCGTTTTTTGCTTGTTATAGAAAGTCACCTCAAAGGTAGCGGTCCCACTTTCCGCATCATACTCGACCTTTACAGGATCGGCGGTCAAGCTATTCCGTGCCTGTGAGAAAGAAATAACGCTATCCTTCACATCCAACAAGATATAATCATACGGATGATTTACCGAACGGATCGGACGTAGGATGCTATCTCCTTCCATTCCTCCCAGTACGTACATATACAGAGTAACCGTAGTATCCGGGATACCTAGGGACTCACAAAGGAAATCTTTCGTTATATAATTACCTAGCTGAAAGTCCGCGATCGTATCTAAAAATGCCGCTTCGCTGATAGGCAACTCCACCGCCTCATTCTCCTCGAAAAAGGCTAATGTATGGACATAGCTCCCATCTTTCCCCAAGTTAAATAGGTTATAAGTAATCGGAAACTTCTCACCTAGCTTGATACTTTCAATATCTTTAGTACCCAAAGAACTGATCGTTAACAACTTCACAGGCTTCGAGTCATCAGACGGTTTGCGGATACCCGTGATCATGGCTTGGCGTTCATTGTAAGTACGTAAATTATCGTCAATCGCACCTAACTCAAAATATCCACTACCAAACCAGCCCGTATTTAAATGGAAAAGTCCGCTCCGATTATAGCCATCGCAAACAAATGCCCATTTATAGGCCTGATTATTTTCTCCGCTACCTCCTTCATAATAAACCGGACGTTGAGCGGCTAGTTCCGTTTTCAGCAGATCCGTCCATTCTTTTCCGGAAAAGAAGGTCCTATCATACAATTGTATATTCTTATCATATCCAAAATTATTAATGAAAGCCTTCCGTACATCTTCTTTATTAGCCCCCATATCCCATTCATAATTCATATAGGCAGCCGCTCCACAATGAAAAATCAGCGTGGAAACAGCCTCTATCTCATCCCAAGAGGAAGACTCATCAAGAGTAGCAGGCATATTTTCCCAATCATACGTTGTATGCCCAAAATCAGCGGAAACAAGCAACGTACTTCCCGGATTCTTATAATTTACGTTACCCATACCGCTTTTCGGATATTGATAATAATTCATGATCTGCGCCATAGCGACACCTTCCCCACCCGCAAAAGTTAGAACATCATTGACAACCGGGCACATCTCATTGTAGGGAGCATCATCCTTCCATTCCGTTTTAATCAAAGGGATCACCGCCTCCGGAAACCGTGAAGAAGCCTCAACACTATCCACCGCTAGAGGCATCCCGGACCGTAACGCCTTTACATAATGGATATACATACGCATAAAATTCTCCATCGTAGCGGACAGACCTTTCTCCGGCAAAGACCCCTTATCGGATATACCCAATAACTGCTTTCCACGATCTTCTCCGGATACGATTACAAAACCTTGGTTATCCCCTACGTTATACAGGTAAAGTAAGGCATTCTCCACACTCGAGGAACGTAATTTAGAAGGAGCCTCGATGCCTTCCTCCGTCCCTACGTAGGCCAACTTAAACTCAGGAAAAGAACCGGCCCTCAACACCGAGGTATTCTCCATTGAATACTGTTGCTGGGCAATCCGGAGCGCTTCGGCCGAACCTATCGGATCAGCTGAAAGTGTTTGTACACATAGCGTAGCACAAGCTAACAAAGCCAAGTAGACGTGTTTCATTGACATAAAGTTTTGAATGAATATTAAATACTAATACATACAAAGTTATCAAAAGCTTTCAAATTCTTTCTATACATAGGCAAGTCTCTACGCTAATTCATGCAAGAAAATTATGACAAATTAGCCATATGTATACATATTTCATCATATTCTCTTATTTTTGCGGAGATAAGGATCAGTAAATCTAATGGTATGATGAAAAATATCGATGATATCTTTCTTTTACAACGAATCAAAGAAGATGACGAGGCGGCATTCAAATATCTCTTCGACACCTACTTCACCGCTGTGTATCGACTTTCTTTTTTCTATATAAAGAAAGATACGTTATCGGAGGAAATAGCATTGGATGTATTCACGGCCCTTTGGGAGAAACGAAAGACAATCGAGATCAAATTATCCATAAAAGCTTACCTCCTCACCTCTGCCCGTAACCGGACCTTAAACTATCTCCGAGACCATGAACAAGAGCTTTACACGGAGAATATATCCCTTTTCGAATCCGCTATCGAGGAATATCCTCTCGAGATGAAAGAACTGGAACAACTGATAAACGAAGCCATTTATGCCTTACCGGACAAATGTAGGGAAGTCTTCTTAAAAAGCCGTATGGAGAATCGTTCTAACAAAGAAATCGCCACGGATATGAATATCACGGTAAAAACCGTAGAAGCCCAGATAACCAAAGCGCTCAAACATATTAAAACTCATTTAGGGAAAGGCTATCATTATCTTTTCTGAAAAAATTTCATTCGAGACGTTAGGGTTCTTTTCCAAAACCGTGTCTCTATTATAAAAGGCTAATTTCGGTGTAATGGAAAAAATCATACCATGGGGGCTACTTATAGCTCAATTAAAACACGAATCCACCCCGGAACAAGATGTATTGTTCGACGCATGGATAAAAGAAACGGATAACGCCGGGTTATTCGCCGACATCACCTTGCTCTGGGACAAAATACAAGAAGAGGTATCGGAAGCGAAACCGGATCTGGCAGTTTCTTGGGAAAAGATGCAAACTCGTATACATGCGGGCCAACATAAACAAAGAAATTTACGCCGGATCAAGTACTCAGTTATCTCCATCGCTGCCAGTATCTTATTACTGTTAGGTATCGGTTATAGCTATCAATTCGTACGGCAATATAATACAAATCAATATTATTCCGCCCTGAACGGGAAATCCAGAATAATCTTACCAGATAGCTCTGTTGTCTGGCTAAATACCGGCTCTACCCTTCAATATGCCTCTTCGTTCATCCATAAACGGCAATTAGTTCTGGAGGGAGAAGCCTCCTTTGAGGTCACAAAAGATAAAAGGCACCCGTTTATCGTCTCCAGCGGAGACTTAAAAGTAAAGGTATATGGAACGAAGTTCAACGTATATTCCTACCCGAACGATAATAATGCGAAGATCGCCCTTCGTAGCGGATCGGTATCCGTATCACTAAAAGACGGAAAGGAAGCCTTTCTAAGCCCGGGAGAGATCGCAAGGATCAATAAAAAGGAGCAGACATTGAAGATTGAACAGTCGGATGTGGAGCTAGAGACATTCTGGGCAAAAGAATCAGTATTCTTTAAAAGTAAGTCGCTCGGCTATATCTGTAAATATCTGGAAAGATGGTACAACGTGAAAATCAATGTCGATCCAAAGATAGCCGAGAGTCAATTCTATACGTTCACGGTAAAAGATGATTCCTTGGAAACGATATTACGAACTTTGTCTAAGATTAATCCGATAAAATATACATTCGATGATAACAACCGTGTAACAATAAGTAGTGTAGAACCTTAAATTATTTTGCCTATGAGTATATGACAAAAGACAAAAGGCATAATTTGATTATGCCTTTCGGGGGCATCGCATGCCCTCATAAACGAAAAAAAACGTGAGTTATGACAAAAGTTGGCGCTTTCCGTAGCTCACAGATTCTTAATCTTTTATTAATACAAAAGTATGAAAAATTATTCCATCTTTAAACATTCATTTTGCACTTTATCATTATTTATAGTGATGCTCCTCCATGCGGGAGTAACCTATGCACAAGAAAAGCTTCGTATTTCTTTCTCTAATGTCTCTCTGGAAGAGGCTTTGAAAAAAATTGAGTCCGCAAGTAAATATACCTTTTTCTATGATGACAAGAGAACGGATCTTTCTCAGAAAGTCTCCGCTAACGCAAATGGTCAAAGTATAGAGGAGGTCCTCAATGCTATGTTAAAAACCACAAATCTCACCTACGAGATCGATAACCGCCAGATCGCTCTTATTATTAAAGAAAAGAATGGTATATCGCAAAAGAGCAAGAAGATTTCCGGTGTGGTAAAAGACGAGAATAACGAACCGGTTATTGGCGTCAGCATCGTTCAACGCAATACCACGAACGGAACGATCACGGATTTGGACGGACGTTTCTCTATGGAATTACCGGAAAACAGCTCGATAGAGATTTCGTATGTCGGCTATGGAAAACAAATTATCCCGGTAGCGAACAAGAGTAATTTCGATATCGTCTTGAAAGAAAACTCCTTGAATCTGGATGAGGTAGTAGTCGTTGGTTATGCCAGCCGCAAGGTTGAGGATATCACCGGAGCCGTTTCCAATATCCGTGCGGACAAGACGAATATAGGAGGAGCCTCTACTTCGGTGGATCAAATGCTTTCCGGTCGTATCTCCGGTGTACAGTTCAAGCAAAACACCTCTCAGCCCGGTGGTGGCGGTAAGACGATTATCCGCGGGCGTAACTCTCTTTTCTTAAATACGGACCCCTTATATGTAGTAGATGGTTTCGTCGTAAACACACCTAGCGCTCCTAGTAGCGGAATGGCGTTCAACGCTCCGGACCGTGATCCGCTGAACTCTATCAACCCGAACGATATCGAGAGCATAGCGGTCTTGAAAGATGCCGCCGCCACCGCTATTTATGGTGCTCAAGGCTCTAATGGTGTATTTATCATCACGACCAAAAGAGGTAAACAAGGTAAAATTCGCATATCCTATGATGGATATGCCGGCGTACAAACTGTCGCTAACGAGTATGACGTCATGAACGCACAACAATATATGCGATACAACAACGCTTTCAATTTGACCAGCTTTACCGAACAAGAGATCACGCGGCGCAAGCCACGAATTGGTTTGATCAAGTAACCAGAAACGGCTTCTTGCAAAGTCATAATGTAAACCTTTCCGGTGGTTCCGAATCACTTAAATATTATTTCTCCCTCGGATATTACGGAATGGACGGTATCGTGAAAAATACTGGAATGGACCGCTATACCGGAAGAAGTAATATTGAGTATAAGAAAGATAAATTCACCTTCAGTTCCAATATTTTCGCTACCCATATCTTGGATACGAACCAGCCGACGGAAGGTGGTACCCGTAATTCCGTCATCTCCTCCTCCATCGCTTTCGCCCCCAACGTAACCGTACGGGATCAAAACGGAGCGTATAATAAAGATCCGAACAATGATTTTATCGCCAATCCGGTTTCTTTATTAGACATAAACGATAAGATCTATACAGACAAATTAAATTTCAGCGCAGGCGCTTCTTACGAGGTATTACCCGGATTGAAACCGGAGATCAAGCTTACCTACGACGTACAAAACGCCCACCGCAGCTTCTATGTACCGTCGACAACCGCATATAATGGAAACTTTACGCACGGAGGAACCGCTAGCCAAAGTTCGATGAGAAGTACCGGTATCTCCTTCGATGGCTTACTTCATTATGATGCCGTATTCAATAAAAAACATCACGTAACCGGGTTGTTAGGATACGAGTATTACCAACGGGATAACAATTATTTCCGTGCCGAGAACTCAGGTTTTGGTACAGATGCCACACACGAAAACAATCTAGGTGGTGGAAACGCTCCCAAGATGAGTTCTTCCAAAGATCGTCGTAAAGATATCTCCGGTTTCGGACGAGTCGATTATTCTTTCGATGATAAATACCTCGCTACGGTAACGTTAAGACGTGACGGATCTTCCGTATTCGGTGGTAATAATAAATATGCTTATTTCCCGGGCGTTTCAGTAGGTTGGAAAATAGACAAGGAAGATTTTATGGCCGGAGCCGCAGATAAGGTCGATATATTAAAACTCCGTCTGGGTTACGGACAATCCGGTAACTCGGGTATCGATCCTTACCAATCTCTTTCTAAGTATGATATGACAACGAATGGCATTCTCGGACAAAACAAAGTATCCGGAGCCACGCTAACGAATTATATGGAAAATCCGGACTTGAAGTGGGAAACTACCTCACAGGTCAACTTGGGTATCGACTATGGCTTCTTCAGCCGTTTATCGGGTAATCTGGATTTCTTCGTGAAAAACACGAAGGATATGTTAGTTCAGGTTTCACAATCACCTATGACCGGCCATAAATATCAATGGCAGAACGCCGCCTCCATGCGAGTATGGGGTCTTGAGTATAGCTTGAACTCAACCAATATACAAACCCGGGATTTCGAATGGGATACACAGTTGAGTTTCTCTTGGACAGATAATGAGATCACGGATTATAACGTAACCGACGAAAGCACGGTAGCGGCGTTGAATACGATCGGTGTTATCAAGGGAGAGCGCACGAACTCATATTATACCTACGTCATCGACGGCATCGATCCTTCCAGTGGCTCGTATCGTTTCAAGGATTTAGATGGAGACGGTTCTATCACGGTCAAAGACAAAGCGATTCTCGGGACTCCGGATCCCCGGGTAATCCTAGGCTTCGGCAATACATTCAAGTATAAGAACTTTGCTTTAGATATCTTCTTTAACGCTAATTTCGGCAATAAGATGTATAACTACTCAGCGATGAACTTCACGCTGCCGAATACTTTCGAGACTTCCAACTATATGGTAGATGCCATGAATTATTGGTCCGAATCCAATCCGAACTCAGATATAGCGGCCAACCGTGCGAATGGAAATGGTAATGCCCTTTATAATTCCCGCTGGATTGAGGATGCTTGGTTTATCCGTCTACAAAACGTAACCTTGTCTTATAACTTGGCTTCTATCCCTTCACTTCGTAAGATATTCCCGACGGCTAAGATATATGTGCAGGCACAAAACTTGTTCCTGATCACCCCTTACTCCGGCTTGGACCCGGAATTAGCGAATAACGCTTATATGTCCTCTTCCGAGAATCTTCCCGCATTCCTTCCCGGTAGCGTAGATATGAACGCATATCCCCCGGCACGGACATTCACGGTTGGTCTTAACTTTAGTTTCTAACATTAAAAACATACATTCAATATGATACGTAAACATTCTATCCAATATATTTTACTTGCCTTGTTAGCTGGCAATCTCGCTTTTACTTCTTGCTCTGATTCCATGGTAGAAGAAAAATTGTTCAGTCAGATCGGAGACGGTAACCTTTCCGATATCGAAGGCGCTCGTTTATTGACCAATGGTATTTACGGATATGTACAGTATTTCAGTTACTTCGGGGGAAATAATTGGCTAATGAATGTTAGCTCTTACTCCGATGAGTTTTTCTGTAATTGGGGTGGTACGCCTGAAACCGGATGGGGAGGCGCACAAAACTTCCTCAATATGGATGCCGGACATGCTATGTCGGAAACAAACTGGAATAGTGTCTACAGTCTTATTACGCAATGTAATGAGGTAATCACTAAATATGGGGAATCCACAGAACCGGAAATTATCCAGTATGTAGCTGAGGCTCGCTTCTGGAGGGCTTTCTCGTACGACAAATTATATCATTTATTCGGTACGGTTCCTTTGGTTACAGGTAGCCAAGATATCAAAAACGGCATTGCCCGGGCTTCCCAAGAGGAAATGGAATCTTTTATCGAGACGGAATTGGCTGATGTAGAGAAGGTCTTGCCGGAAACTTATTCCTCTACGGATTATGGCCGTCCCACCTCATGGGCTGTCAAGGCTACATTATCCCGCTATTACTTGAATAAGAAAGATTGGAAGAAAGCTTCCATCTATGCGAAAGAGATTATCGACAAGGGAGGTTTCAACTTGGTTGATTATCAAGATATATTCTCCAAGAATCAAAATGATGAAGTCATATTGGCTATTAATCATATAGCGGAGGCTAATCATGGAAACAAATACGTAGCCTTGGTATTGGAGGCATCCATCCGCGACGCCCTTGGCATTACCGGAGTATCCGCTTCCAACGGATACGGTATGGCCGTACCTTTCTTCCGAACTTTCGATCCGGACGATAAACGCATCACACCTTATAATCCAGCTACCGGCAAAGGTATAGCCGTATCCGGAATCGTTTATAAGAGTGATGGAACGCCGGTTTATGGTACTCCCGAGGAACCCAAAAGCGTAGAGGAACAACTAAGTCGCGTACTTACGTTCAAATGGGAGGTGCAAACGAATATTCCATTAGGAGAGGATGCCTCCCTAAATGTTCCCGCATTGCGTCTTGGCGAAGTTATGTTAACCTATGCGGAAGCCGAGAATGAATTAGGCCATTTGGAGGAAGCGAAAACCTATGTCGATAAAATCCGTAGCCGGGCGGGTTTGGAGAATCTCCCGGCAAACTTAAACATGGCATCCATGCGTGACGCCATTCTCGATGAGAGAGGTTGGGAATTGTACCATGAAGGCTATCGCCGTGAGGATTTAGTGAGACACGGCAAGTTATTGGAGAAAGTAAATGAGAAATATCATTATTATTTTGGTAAAGATATGCCATGGAAAAATAATAATGACCGGATATTGCAACCGATCCCGACAAATGCGTTACTTTTAAACCCGCTGTTGAAACAAAATCCGGGATATTAAATCCGGAATCTAATTAAATAACTCAAATTCTTCGATCATGAAATTATGTATATTATTAGCGAGCATCCCCCTTTTCCTTAGCTGTAACGCACCTAAGGCTCCCCAAGCATTCAGCTTTGGGAAAGAGGTTGGTCAATTACCTAATATCCAAGGTAAGAAAGGGAACGGGAACTATTTATATGTGACCGCCGGAAATAACTTATATGCCATCTGTAACCAGTATGGAGATTTCCCGCCGGCAGGTTTCCACGTACCCGGTGAAATGAGCGGTATATGGCAACATCCGATCAAGTTACTGGACGGCTTTACCTTATCCATACAGGATGGGGCAAAATCCATCGTTTTGAATAAATGCGATTCTTTTATCACGTACCCGTTAGCCACCCAATTCAAATATGACGGGGCCGATGATTTGGAAATTGTACGTACGGATTTTGTTCCGGATAGCCTTCCGGTATTGGCCGTAGAGTATCAAGTCCGTAATAAAACGAATCAGCCGAAAGAAATCCTTTTATCACTTACCGCCGATACCGATCTATCTCCGGTCTGGTTAGGTGAACGTAGTGGAATGACGGATACCAGAGACCAATATACCGGTTTGATCCATAATACGGTTTTCGCTAAAGACAGCTTAAACAATTGGTTCGTCGGCGTTACTTCCGATCAAGATAGCTTATCGATCGACGATTTGGGAAATAGCCCGGTACAAGGCCAAGGGATTTCCGTGAAACTTAATACACCCCGTTTAAACCTTGCGGCCAACGAAGTGAGGAACATCCGTTTCTTTATCTCCGGCTCCATGAAAAACGAGACCGAGATACAAGAGAACCTTCGGGTAGCGAAAGAGAATCTAAAAGACCTGTATGAGCAAAAGAGACTACGGTATGAGGAAATAGACCGTACCGCCGCTATAACCATACCGGATACTTTACTTATGACCGCCTACCAATGGGGTAAGTACAATAGTGATTGGTTGGTTCGTGATGTCCCCGGTTTAGGGAATGCCATGAGCGCCGGACTTCCGGATTATCCTTGGTTCTTTAGTAATGACCAATCCATCACGTTCAAGGCCCTAGTCGGAACCCGTGACCCGGGCTTATTCTACAATTCCATGAAAATGATCAAGGAGGTATCGGACAAGTTCAATAATAATACAGGGCGTATCGTCCACGAGTTCTCTACCAACGGGGCGGTCTATGATAAAGGGCGTATGGAAGAATCCCAAGAGTTTATCATCGCCACTTGGGAAATATTCAAATGGACCGGGAATATAGATTTCCTAAGAACCTATTATGAGCATGGGAAAAAGGTATGGGAGTTTTTACAGGAGCACGATACCAACCATAACTTATACGTGGAAGGCCCCGGAGGAGTGGAGATCAAAGGACTGAATGACGAGATGTTGGACGTAGCCGTTCATACCCAGACATTCTTGGATGTTATGTCACAAGCGGCAGCGGTATTAAATGAACCGGATTTATCGAAAGATTTCGCCTCTAAAGCGGAACAATTGAAGGAAAAGATCAACGAGGATTGGTGGAGTCCGTCCGAGAAACGTTTTGCCGATTTTATCTCGGATCAGCAAAAAGCCGTTCAATTGATCGATATGGCGCTTCAAGAGCGAGTGATCCCCAACCGAAACGAATGGGCACGGAAGGAACTAACAACCTTGAAAGAGCGGATATTGAAAGGGGAGCATAAGGAAAAAGGCTATACGGTATTCTATAATGCTTCTTGCCTCTTACCGATCAAGGAAGGCATTGCCGATCGGGATAAAGCTCTTCAAATGTTGGACGAGGTATCTTTCTTTACGAATAAGTTCGGTATTTACGTGGCAGGTATCGCACGACCGGATGATATCACGCTGGAGGAGTGTTCCGTGGCCGACCGCCTCAATGGTGATTTCAATTACAATGAGGCGATCATGCAAGGGGCGACATCCAGCTTAGCGATAGCGGAGTGCCAATACAGGGGATTTGAGAGTGCCCGTAAATATATCCGGCAAATCCTGAATAATTTCAGTTTCGCTACACCCGGAACGACTTATGAGGTTTCTCCGGATTACGGCATGTTCGTGCAAGCTTGGAACGTTAGTGGCTACAATATTCCATTAATACACTACGTATTCGGCGTAGACCCGATGGCTTATAAAAAAGAGATAAATATTAAGACCGATATCCCGGAAGACTGGGAGTATGCCAAACTTGATAATTTGTTAGTGGGTAATAATCAGTTAAGCATTGATTACCAGAAATCCGGACAACAAAAATCTTTTGTTATCTCTTGTACAGAAAACGGATGGAACCTACATTTTACCATACCGGTCAACTGTAAGTCTATCAAGATAAATGGAAAAGAGATACCCGCTAACTCCGGATCAATTGATTTAACTGGCATCAAGAATACAATCGAACTCATATAGCCAGATCAAAATAATTAATTATGGCATTACTGTAATATATTTGTAATGCCATAATTAAAGCAAAAGATTGTTTTAAATACTCTTGTCTAAATTTCCATATTAATTTCCTACATTTACAGACTTAATGTAACGAAATTATGATTAACACTTTAACATCTTTGCGATTTATATTCGCCATGATGGTTTTTGGGGCGCACTGTTATGTAATAGATAATCACTTCGATATCCATTTTTCAAGGAGGGATTTGTAGGGGTTAGTTTCTTTTTCATGCTAAGCGGTTTTATTATAGCGTACAATTATCAAAAGAAATTTAGTGAGAATAAGATAACCAAACGCACTTTTTGGGTAGCACGCATCGCCCGTATTTATCCCTTACACTGGCTGACCTTATTGATTGCCGTCGCTTTAGGAAACTATGTAATAGCATCGGGAACTATAGATTGGTGCAAGCATTTCCTCGCCTCACTCACATTGACAAACGCCTATATACCAAAAGACAATTACTTTTTTTCATTCAACAGCCCTTCGTGGAGTTTATGTTGTGAACAGCTTTTCTATATTTGTTTTCCTTTCCTTATAGCATTCACGAAAGACTACAGAAAATTACTTAGCACTTTCTTGATTTGCGCGATATTGAGCGTTGTCGGTATGTATTTTACGCCTTTGGAAAGTATAAAAGGATATTGGTATGTTAATCCAATCACCCGACTTCCGGATTTTATAGCCGGGATGCTATTATTTCAATTATACGACCATTTGAAAACTAAAAACATCACCTCCAGCCAAGGAAGTATCATAGAGATCGTGTCAATAGCATTATTCTTAAGTTTCTATCTGTATGCCGCTGAAATCCCCAAAGTATACCGATACTCCTGCTACTACTGGATTCCCATCGCGTTTATCCTAATAAGTTTTTCCCTGCAAAAAGGTATGGTCTCACGACTCCTATCGAACCGCCTCTTAGTGATTGGCGGAGAAATCAGTTACAGTTTCTATTTGATTCATCTTTTTGTACTGCTCTCTTATGCTAAATGGCAAAAAGAAAGCGACTTTCATATAGACTGGTACATCTCGATTCCGCTTCTATTTTGTGTCATAATCCTGTTGAGCCTGCTTTCTTACTACTATTTCGAGAAGCCTATGAACAAACTCGTTAAAACATTATTAAGCAAACAATCGATGAGGCAACCGGTTAAGCATGAAGAGAAAGCCTAAGAAAATAACCGTATCAGCCTAAAATTGATTATCTTTGCGAACTCAAAACAAGTCGCTTGGGGCGACTATATAACAGATTGATAATAAAAAATACGATAATAATATGGCATTACAATGTGGCATTGTGGGACTTCCGAACGTAGGAAAGTCTACCCTTTTCAATTGTCTATCCAACGCGAAGGCACAATCAGCGAACTTTCCGTTCTGTACGATCGAACCGAATGTAGGCGTGATCACCGTACCCGACGAGCGACTGAATAAACTAGCGGAAATCGAACATCCGCAGCGAGTGATCCCCACCACCGTAGAGATCGTGGATATCGCCGGATTGGTGAAAGGAGCAAGTAAAGGCGAGGGACTGGGCAATAAGTTCTTGGCTAATATCCGTGAGACAGACGCTATCTTGCACGTATTGCGTTGCTTCGACGACGATAATATCGTGCACGTGGACGGACGTGTAGACCCGGTCCGTGATAAGGAGATCATTGACTATGAGCTTCAGATCAAGGATTTGGAAACGATAGACAGCCGTATCGCCAAGGTGCAAAAACAAGCGCAAACCGGAGGTGATAAGCAAGCCAAGATCGCTTACGAGGTACTTTGTAAATACAAAGAGGCTTTAGAACAAGGAAAAAGCGCACGTACCGTTTCTTTTGATACGAAAGACGAGGAGCGCATTGCCCACGATTTATTCTTGCTGACGGATAAACCTGTCATGTATGTTTGTAACGTGGATGAGGCTAGCGCCGTAAATGGCAATAAATATGTAGATGCCGTACGTGAGGCGGTTAAAGACGAAGATGCCCAGATTTTAGTAGTCGCCGCTAAGATCGAGAGCGAGATCGCTGAGTTCGATACCTATGAGGAACGCCAGATGTTCTTACAAGAGATCGGATTGGAAGAGTCTGGCGTAAGCCGTTTGATTAAATCGGCTTATAAATTATTGAATCTGCAAACCTTCTTGACCGCCGGACCGGACGAATGTCGTGCGTGGACGTTCCATAAAGGCTGGAAAGCTCCTCAATGCGCCGGTGTTATCCATACGGACTTCGAAAAAGGATTTATCCGTGCCGAGGTGATCAAGTACGAGGATTATATCGCTTATGGCTCCGAGGCTGCTGTTAAAGAGGCCGGAAAGATGAGCGTTGAAGGTAAGGAATATGTTGTGCAAGATGGAGATATCATGCATTTCCGTTTCAATGTATAAAGAGTAATCGAAATAAATTATATCTTTGAAACCGGGTAAAATAGCGTAAAGCTAATTTTACCCGGTTTTCTTATATCCTTTAAATCTATATGTATATGAAACGTTTTCTCAATTCTGTACTTTGTATGTGTATCGCCGTTTTTTGTACGCATGCCCAAAAAAAGAATGTGACTAGTGTGCTGGAAGTGATGGACATTACGACCGGGCAACGTTCCGTTGTCAAGGAATTCCCTTTTTTAATCGAGGCACCTAACTGGACTCCGGATGGTAATTGGCTTGTATATAATAGTGGAGGAAAATTATATAAGCTCTCTCCGGAATCTCCGGGCGAGCCGCAATTAATCAATAGCGACTATGCGACCCGTTGCAACAACGACCATGTGATCTCTGCGGATGGCAAACAAATAGCGATCAGTAACGGAACAAAAGAAGATGGTAAATCGCGTGTCTATACCCTGCCTTTCGAAGGAGGTGTTCCCCGGTTGATTACCCCACTCGGTCCTAGCTACCTACACGGGTGGAGCCCCGACGGAAAACAACTCGCTTATTGCGCTGAAAGAAACGGTAATTTTGATGTTTACGTCATTCCTTCCCTAGGCGGAGAAGAAAAACGTCTTACGACAGCCGAAGGTTTGGACGATGGCCCCGAATACTCACCTTGCGGACAATATATCTGGTTCAACTCCGTACGTACCGGGCTTATGCAAGTCTGGCGCATGAAAGCGGATGGTTCCGAACAAACCCAAATGACATTCGATGAGACCCGTAATTCTTGGTTTCCCCACATCTCTCCGGATGGAAAACAAATCGTTTTCATCACCTATACAAAAGGAGATCTGGAACCCGGACAGCACCTCGCCAATAAAAACGTAGAGTTACGCCTTATGCCGGCCGAGGGCGGAGAACCTAAGACTTTAGTCAAACTATTCGGCGGCCAAGGTACCATAAACGTAAACTCTTGGGCACCCGATAGCAAACGATTCGCTTTCGTCAGCTACCGGTTAAATTGACTCGTTCCCGTCTCTCCTGTATTCGGAAGGAATAACCCCCGTCTGCTTAATAAACGCACGACGGAACGTACTGATAGAATGGAAGCCCGAACGTTCGGCTATCTCTTGTATACTGGCCAGAGGTTCGGCTTCCAATAGACGTTTACTTTCCTCTACCCTGAAATGGTTTACGTAATCCGAGAAGGAACAACCTAGTTCTTTATTAAGCAATTGGGATAGATAAGAACGGCTCATCGGGAAGATCCGCTGTAAATCCGTTAAGCGCAAATCTTCCCGTAGATAGGGCTTTTCACGTTCAAACCACGCCTGTACTTCCTCAACATACCTTTGGCGTATGATGCCTTTCTGTTCCTCACTACCTTGATCATCATCCGTATCCTCCTCCAAATCGGGTAATCCCCATCCGCTCTCGAATGTGTGATCCAAATGGATAACCTTTAGGAACAAGGCCTTATAAAAGAAATAGTACCATAAAACCAATAAAAACGTTTTGTCGATTACATATAGGCTAACCCGATCCGTAAACAACAATACCAAATAAAAAATATACATAGAAGAAAGGATCAGCATGGTCTTTTTCAACCAGTCCAGATCATAATCTTCCGGGTCCGATACATTTTCCCTTAAATACACCTTAAATCCCTCACTATAGCGCAAGATCAGATAAATAGGAACGATCATATACAGAAGCGTGAAAAATAAAATCAAAAGCCTTATAACCACATCCAGATTCAAGGTATCGAATACCTCGCCAAAAGAGTTATAACGATGAATATTTCCACCGGATAGCCGGTAAATCAAAAAAGAAATACCCAATACCCATATCGGACTGGTAAAAATAAAGAAACGGCGAACGGTCATATAGCAAGGTCGTAACACTTCTATCACGTAACAAGCCAATGTAGCTACCACAATACATCCCATAATCAGCACATCCGGATGAAATATCTCTTTTGAATCCTCTAAATACAGGTTAACCGATACTCGTACCGCCGCTAAAAACGCCCATAATAACATACTCCACCCCAAAATCTGTTTTGCCCTATTCTCACGGGCCCGTAGTAGCAGGGTAATACCACCAAAAACACAAAAGCCTAATATCTGTAAGCTTAGTAGAAACTGAATTTTATCCAACATAATAACACTACCTCCTATCTATTAAACAATACGCCCCCCCGAATGTTCTTTTTGACCCCTCAGTTAACAATATGAACGCCTTAGACAATTTGAACGATCTAATTTTATACGATTTCACCGACGTTTTAGACCGTATGCACCTCCCTTTCCCCTTAACCACCCGATATTTGCATCCAGAAGTTTCACACAAAAATAAGTAAAATAATGAGAAATTTAGTACTCTTTACCAGTATGATTTTAAGCTTTTGGGGTTGCTCCAACGACAAAGACTTCGGAGGTCTTGAGAATATCGGCTGGAATGAAAAACCACTCCAAATAACGACTCGTATCCTAACTACAAAATCCACCAATTTTATACAAGAATTTAAAGAAGGCTCTATGCTCGGACTACAAATCACGTCCGGTACAGTCGACGATTTATACAATGGCATATCCACTTATAAAAACGTAAGCGTAAAAGCTTATAGAGTGAATGGAAAAATCCGGTGGCAACAGAGTCCGGAAGTGATCCTCGACTCTAATGAAGCTACGATATACGCATATTATCCATATCAAGAAGATATAAATTTTAACGCCCGGCAGATACCTGTTAAACTGGCCCCGAACGCATTGGAGACCGATGATTATATGTATGGAACCCATGCGATCGGACAAAAAGCAGTCAACAGTACCTCGCCACTTGTATTACTCAGCATGAATCATGCCCTATCGCTTATATCTTTCCAGCTGAACCTAAGCAAAGGCAAGACAGGTGCCTTTATTATAAGTTCCGTTCAAGTAGGAAATAAGCCCGGTGGAACAACTTTAGTCAGCGAAGGAACCCTCGATATCACGACAGGCGATATCATCGGTTCTACCGCCCGTAGCACGTCCGCATCCACGGTATTATCCTTGACGAATCCAGTTACCCTCATCAACGAGAAATATTGTGATCCTATGCGGCTCATGGTAATTCCACCTTCCGGCACGATCGGAACCGGAGACGTGGAGACCTTATTCACGATCAACGGAGAAACCTACAAATTTGACATACCCGCTAACACCCAATGGGAAAAAGGGAAAAAATATTTATATAAGCTAAGCTTTAACGGAAGGTCGTTACAATTGCGAGACGTCTCTATCACAGACTGGTTACCGGGTAACGACGAAGGATTGATTGGCAATATCATGTAAGTTTTTTATGTTGTGGTTATTAAGGTGTAATGCCGTGGCAAGCTTTGATCCGTTTGCCACCGGCAACTACACTGAAAATAACAATTGGCTCTATCATTCCGGCGAATTAGACCATCGGCGTCACTACCCGTACGATGTGTTTTTCACTCAGCCGACTCTATATATTCTCTCAATAAGAGAAACAACGGGTCTCGTCCAAATACCCTTTTACATTCAAGGGCTATCATTCCCTCTCAACTTATCGCCAAAAACACTCTTCTATTTGACTATTACAAGAACGAGACCCGTTTAATAATATCTTTATATCTCTTGGATATATTGATTATTATAGTATACAATAAAGCAGGTTACTTTGCGTATTAAGAGGATAAAACAATCGTTACTATATAATATATAAAAATATCATTTTATAACAGGAATGATAATTAATAGTAATAGAATAATAAACTATATTGGCTCAAATGTTTATTGTTTGAAAGGTTCCATTAAAACATTAGACAAAATGAACAAATTATTATTAATTACGATCTTGTTAATCATCTTTACCGGATGTCATGAAAATCAGCAGTGGATGTCCAAAGAGAAATCAACCACACGAAAGTCAGTTCTTGAAATGACCACCCGGTCCTATACGGCAGGTTCTTCAGTATTCACCGAAATTCTGCCCGAAGGGTCCGAAATAGGATTATTTATAACCTATGGTAATCAAGACAGTTTATATAAAGGCGCATCTCTTTATAAAAACGTAAAATCAAAGGCTGTAGGCTCATCAAAAGGTTCTTTAAAATGGAAACAAACACCGCAGGTATTCCTCAGATCTAATCGACCAGTCATGATCTACGCTTACTCACCTTATAAAGTACAAATACCGTTAGATCCCACTTCCATACCGATCAAAATATCCCCAATCGCGGCGGAAACCCCCTTTTATAAATATGGGAGGCTCTCGCAAGGTCAAAAAGAGGTTAACCGTAAATCTCCGCTCGCGAAACTCTCCATGAATTACGCGTTATCACTTCTCTCTTTCGAAATATATCAAGATTCGAACATTAACGGGCTATTCAAGCTAACCTCCATACAGATCGGTAACCGTGCGGGAGGTAATACCTTGCAGTATACCGGCACAATGGATATCGTAACCGGAAATATCAAAGGAACTCCCGGGGCACACAAGGCCACTTTACTTACAATAGATCCATCCGTAACTTTACGACACGCGAAAGCGGAGGAGCAAAATATCCGTATAGTCCCTACCTACTCTCCTATCCGGGAAAAAGAAGTTGAGGCGATCTTTACGATCAATGGGAAGACTTACAAATACATCATTCCGGAAGGCACCTGTTGGAATAAAGGATATAAATACTCATACAAATTCTACTTCGATGGTAAGGAGATTAAGTTTCACGACTTAGTTGCCTGCATTTGGATACCTAAGTTGAATAAAAAATAATTCTTTTTTTGCCTATTTTTGTAACAAACAAATCCCTTATCCCGTCTTCTTTGTGAAAGCCCCACTCTAAGGCGCACGGACGAAGGGCTATCCAAAAACATAGTATTAACGAAAAAGTCAATTACAATGAAAAGATTACTAGCGTTACTGGCCATCCTCCTTATCAGCCAAGTAGGATACGGGCAGCAGAAGATGGATCAATTATTCAATGCTTTCCGGGGTGAAAGCGATGTTACTTCCGTAAATATCGGAAACATAACGATGAAGCTAGCCAGCCTGTTCACCGAGACAATGGGAGTAAACGGTATAGAGATCCTTGAATTTGATAATTGTGCCCAAGAGGTGAAAGACCGACTGTCTACCGCCATACGGAACCTGAGAGATCCTGATTACGAGACGATGGTCACGGCAAATGAAAGGGACAGTCGCACGAAAGTTCTTGTCAAAATAAAAGAGGATATGATCCGTGAACTGGTCATATTCACGACAGGAAACGACAATGCGTTAATCCGTATCAAAGGAAAGATCAGCCCGTCCGATCTAGACCGGGTAATCAATGAGCACAAAACTGGAAATCATTAAGGGCGATACCGATGGACGTTGATGTTTTTAAACAACGGTTCCTTCCATTTCATCCTAAACTCTATCGAATCGCTTATGCCTTATTAGACAATAAAGCGGATGCGGAAGACATACTTCAAGATGCCTATTGCAAATTATGGAATAAAAGGGATGAGCTGGGAGACATCCAGAATCCGGAAGCATTTTCCATAACATTGGTCAAGAATCTTTGTCTGGATTTCCTGCGCTCGCCTAAAGCAAGCCGAAGAGACAATGAAGAGGCATTGGAGACCGTTCTATTAACGACCGACTCCTCGCCGGAAAAGGAACTGGAAGAAAAGGAGGATATCCGGCATATACAGGAACTGATCGAGCAGCTTCCCGAGAACCAGAGGCAGGTAATCCGCCTGCGTGGTATTGAGGATTGCTCCTATGAGGACATTGAACAGATTACGGGGCTTAGCTCCTCTAATATACGAACATTACTTTCCCGGGCACGCAAATTGATCCGGGAGAAACTAGAAAAAGCAAGTTGTCATGGATGATAAAAGGATAGATGAACTAATAAACAAGGCACTCCAAGAGGATTTAGCCTTACCGGAGGGACTTTCCGAAAGGCTGGAACGACGAATCGACTTCCTAGCCCAAGAAGAGGTATCTCCCCGAGTATCACGAAGACGTTCCTTCTATTGGATAAGCGGAATCGCCGCCGCTATTCTCGGCGCCCTATTCCTCATCTTCACGGAGACAAATCGTCCGGCTCCCATTATGGCCGATACCTTTACCGATCCTGAAGAGGCAGCTGTCGTAGCCCAAAATGCCTTGGCGTTCATGTCTAGGAATTTAAACAAAGGTCTCGGGCAGGTCAATGAAGCCGGTCAAGAGATCACAAAAATAAACAAGATCGTAAATAAACATTTAAATGATTAATACAATGAGACTCAAATATCTATATACAATACTGCTTCTCTGTTGCGTGAATATCTGTTTTGCCCAGAACAAGCTTTTCGACAAATATGCGGATATGGATGATGTTACTTCCGTATATATCTCCAAGAAGATGTTTCAGATGATGCCGGTCATGGAAACCGCCGGACTCAACCTTGCCAACCTGAAAGGGAAAATAGAATCCCTGCAAATACTCACCACCCAAAAAGCGGATTTGAGGGAACGAATGCGAGGGGAGTTTAAAGCCTTGATCGGAAAGGACCATGAGGAACTCATGCGAGTAAAAGACGGAAAGACCAAAGCCAATTTCTACGTCAAGCAACAAGGAGAACTGATACAGGAGTTGATCATGATAGCCGACATGGACGACGGGGGCTTCAGCGTCATGCAATTGTTAGGGCGTTTTACGCTCCAAGATGTGCAGGAAATTACCAGTGAGATCAACAAATAATAGGATAATTTCGTGAAAACCATCGGCTTTTTATAGTATCTTCACCACCATAAGTTAAACAAAAATCATACGCGTATGAAAAGATTCATTTTTACAGGGATAATCATCCTGTTTGTAATGGCTGGATGTGGAGGCGGCCATTCATCGACCGATGGTCTTATAACCGTGGATGTAAACGATAGTTATTCAACCAAAAAAGAGTTGGTCCTTCAAGACTTCATGGATGTGGAGTATATTCCGCTGGAAACAAACGATGAGTTTATCAATCGGGCATGCGTGCAGGCGGTTGGCGAGAAATACATAATCGTGACAAACTTTTACGATGATGGCAATATTTTCGTATATGGGCGGAACGGAAAAGCTATTCGCAAAATAAATCGCAAGGGACAAGGTGGAGAAGAATACGTGTCTATGAGATCGGTTTCGTTAGATGAAGAAAACGAAGAGATTTTCGTAAATGATTTTCATGCGAAAAAGATAAGGGTTTATGATTTGGAAGGAAATTTCAAACGAAGTCTGAATCAAAGAAGCGAGAAAAGTTCGTTTTACGTGGAAATGCTTGATTATGACAAGGACAACTTGATTTGCTATGATAAGTTTAATTTTGAGGTACCGTTCTTGCTTGTGTCGAAGCAAGATGGAAGTATAACGAAAGAAATCACGGTTCCATATAAAGAGAAGCAATTATTCCATATCGTTGAAAGACTTTATGATAAAGGAGAAACAAGAGCAGCCGGACCAGGTCCGTATAACAGTATAATTCCTTTTAACGGTAATTGGATTCTATTTGAGGCCTCTGCAGATACGGTCTATACCTTAATGCCTGATTACAGTTTGCGCCCGCTTATCGCACGAACCCCCCCTATCCACACCATGGATCCGGGCGTTTTCGTCGTCTTAAGATTGATTTCCGATCGTTATTATTTCATGGAAAGCGTAACGAATATATATGATTTTAACACAGGAGAAGGTTTCCCGAGAAAGTACTTCGCATACGATACGCAAGAAAAGAAATTTTTCAACTATATCACATACAACGATGATTATTCTTATAAGAAAGAAATCTATATGGTGACATTTCCTCCCATCAATTCAAAAGGCGAATTGTGTTCTACCATCAATGCTTCCGATCTTTGCCAGGACTATAAAAGGGGAAAGCTGAAAGGCAAACTAAAAGAGGTAGCCGCGACATTGGAAGAGGATGACAACCGGGTGGTAGTGTTGGTGAGACCTAAAAAGTAAACGATTACCAATCATCGGTAATACGATCAAGCGGATTATTTCCCCGTAATAATCCGCTTAATCTCACTCAGTTTGTTCAAGGCTTCCAAGGGGGTAAGATTATTCACGTCCAAGTTCTTGATCTCATCCCGTACTTGGCTCAACACCGGATCATCCAACTGGAAGAAACTCAGCTGATACCCCTCGGCGGCAGAGGCGATCGCTTTTACAGGCTTACCCCCGATGCCTTCCTGACGATTCTCGGACTCCAACTGCTTCAATATCTCATTCGAACGCTTCACGATACTTTTAGGCATACCGGCCATTTTCGCCACGTGGATACCAAAGCTATGCTCGCTTCCTCCCGGTATCAACTTACGCAAGAATATCACCTTATTCCCTACTTCCTTGACCGATACGTTATAATTCTTGATCCGCTTAAAGGCACGCTCCATCTCGTTCAGCTCGTGGTAATGGGTAGCGAACAGCGTCTTCGCCTTCGCATTAGGGTGCTCATGAATATATTCCACGATCGCCCAAGCGATCGATATGCCATCGTAGGTACTGGTACCCCGCCCTAACTCGTCGAAAAGCACCAAGCTCCGGGAAGTCATATTATTTAATATATCGGAGGCCTCATTCATCTCTACCATAAAAGTAGACTCACCCACCGAGATATTATCCGAGGCGCCTACACGGGTAAATATCTTATCCACGATACCGATATGGGCGCTCTCGGCCGGAACAAAGCAACCGATTTGCGCCATGAGCGTGATCAAGGCTGTCTGACGCAATAAGGCGGACTTACCGGCCATATTCGGACCCGTGATAATGATGATCTGTTGTTTCTCGTCATCCAGATAGACATCATTGGCGATATAAGGTTCTCCCAAGGGCAGTTGTTTCTCGATTACCGGGTGGCGACCTCCCTTTATGTCGATCTTGTCGGAATCACTCACGACCGGACGGATATACTTATTCGCCTCCGCAGCCTTGGCGAAAGATAAAAGGCAATCGATACGCCCGATCAAGTTCGCGTTCATCTGGATAGGCGGAATATACTCCGTCAAGGCCAATACCAGCTCATTGAAAAGGCGAGTCTCCAAAGCAAGGATCTTTTCTTCCGCCCCTAATATCTTCTCCTCGTATTCCTTCAACTCCTCGGTAATATAGCGCTCGGCGTTCACCAAGGTCTGTTTACGGATCCAATTCGCCGGGACTTTATCCTTATGGGTATTACGTACCTCTATGTAATAACCAAAGACGTTGTTGAAAGCGATCTTCAAGCTTGGGATACCCGTCAATTCGATCTCACGCTGCTGTACCTTCAACAAATAATCCTTGCCGGAATAAGCGATGGCACGCAAGTCATCCAATTCCTCGTTGACACCCTTCGCTATAATTCCTCCCTTATTGACCAAAGAAGGGGGATCGTTATTAATCTCTTTCTCAATTCGGTCGCGGATCAAAGCGCAAGCGTTTAATTGCTCCCCGATCCGGCATAAGCTGGGTTCCCCGCTCGCCATACATGCCTCCTTGATCGGCTCGATCGCACGAAGCGCGACCTTTAGCTGAACCACCTCACGAGGAGATACACGGCCGACAGCCACCTTGGAGATAATACGCTCCAAGTCGCCGATCTGCTCCAACTGCGTATCCAGTAACTCCTTTGTCTCCGGTTCACGGAAGAAATAATCCACGACCTCTTGGCGTTCTTGGATCGGTTTTACATCCTTTAGCGGAAATAGTATCCACCGGCGAAGCATACGGGAACCCATCGGCGAGATCGTCTTATCGATCACGTCCAACAAGCTTGTTCCCTCATCGTTCATCGTACCCACCAGTTCCAAGCTGCGTACCGTAAACTTATCCAAGCGGACGTATCGATCTTCCTCGATACGGGATAAAGCGGTGATATGGGAAATATGCGTGTGCTGGGTCTGGTCCAGATAATACAGAATCGCCCCGGAAGCGATAATACCTAATTTCAAGTGTTGTACGCCAAAACCCTTCAAGTTCTTCGTCTCGAAATGCTTCAACAGGCGATCCTCGGCGGCCGAGGTCGTAAAGATCCAATCATCCAGCTCAAAGATAAAGAAACGAGGACCGAAAGCCTCCTCGAAACGTTTCTTGTTTCCCCGTTCGATCAACACTTCCTTCGGGGAAAAATTATTGAGTAATTTGTCGATATAGTCAATAGAACCCTCCGCCGTCATGAACTCGCCGGTAGAGATATCCAAGAAAGAGATACCACATACCTCCTTGGCGAAATGGATAGAGGCCAAGAAATTATTCTCTTTATGATTCAGTATATTATCATTGATGGAAACACCGGGAGTCACCAATTCCGTAATTCCCCGCTTCACCAATTTCTTAGTCAATTTAGGATCTTCCAGCTGATCACAAATAGCCACACGCTTACCGGCCCGCACCAATTTCGGCAGATAAGAATCCAAGGCATGATGTGGAAATCCCGCCATCTCAACATGCTGCCCTACGCCATTCGCACGTTTGGTCTGTACGATACCCAGTATTTCCGCGCCAATCACGGCGTCCTCGCCATACATCTCGTAAAAGTCTCCAACCCGGAATAAAAGGATAGCGTCCGGATGTTTCGCTTTTATATCGAAATACTGCTTCATCAAAGGGGTTTCCACAACTTTTGCCACGATAGTAATCTTTTAAATGCGTTTACGAATTAATCCGCACAAAGGTACTATTTTTTTTCTATCCGTTTACTTTCTTATAATCCGCTAGAAAAGTAGCCAGCCCACTATCCGTTAACGGGTGTTTCAATAAGCCTTTAATGGCGGACAAAGGACAGGTAGCCACATCCGCCCCCGCCTCCACGCATTGGATGATATGCTGGGTGCTACGGATAGAAGCCGCCAATACTTGGGTATCATAATCGTAATAATCATACATTTCCACGATCTTACGTACCAGCTCTATCCCATCGCTGGCGATGTCATCCAAACGCCCGACGAACGGCGATACATACGTAGCCCCGGCCTTAGCCGCCAATAACGCCTGACCGACAGAGAAAACCAGCGTACAATTCGTACGGATGCCTTTTCTGGTGAAATATTTTATCGCTTTAATCCCCGCTTCGATACAAGGTACTTTAACGACTATATTAGGATGTAAAGCGGCCAACTCCTCCCCTTCTTTTATCATGCCTTCTAAGTCGGTAGCGATTACCTCGGCGCTAACATCCCCGCCCACGATCTCGCAAATTTCCAAATAGTGTTTCCGTTGATTTTCCACCCCCCGGATTCCCTCTTTCGCCATTAAGGACGGATTAGTCGTCACGCCATCCAATACTCCCAATTCATTCGCTTCCCGGATCTGGTCCAGATTCGCCGTGTCAATAAAAAACTTCATAGCTTTAAACTTTAATGTTACGTATTTGTATAACCCTTCTGATTCGCTATTAGTTCTAAATCAACCGTCTCAATCCCCAACTAATTCCATATACAAGTCGTTAAGCCGTTTGCGGAGATATAAGTTTCCAAATATCATTAAGCCAGACCTCATATCGGTTAGGCAACATAAGTTCTGGACGGAATTCCGATATAATTATCTCTTTTTAAAATACAACGGCCATAAAGTCTGTATGCGATTCGCTATATGATACGCTAATACCGGAGGAACCGCGTTACCGATCACTTTATAAGCGCCTGAGGCACTTAACTCAAAACGTGTACTGTTCTTTTTATGGGAGACAAACGTATAATCCGGCGGAAACGTCTGTATCAAAGCACATTCTCGAGGAGTTAAGCGACGTTCTTGTAAACCGGCGTCTAATTCTTCCGTAATAACGCCCCCATGCTCCCGGGATAAACGACGGTATTCTATATTTCCATGATGCTCGGAACGAATCGTCGGGCCAATATGATCCAGCGCGATCTCCTTTTGACCTTGACAATGAGCTCCCATATATTTCGCCTGTGAATAATACCGCTGGGACAGATCTTCTGCCCTATCCGGTTCCTCCAATCCTACAAATACATCCCGACAAACCACCGGTGGCAATAGTTTCTTATCTTCCACGGTGCAAGCATGTGTCGGACTCGGATAAGGATCGTAAGCTTTGGGTATCTTCTCCTCTTGAAGCGCTCTTAAAGCCTTAACCTTTAACGCGGACTTACGTATCCCGATAAAAATCACACGCTCTCTAGACTCCGGAACCCCATAATTGCCCGCATGTAAAACTTGAGGATCTAAAACAATATATCCATCCCCAGCCGCATGGGCGAAGTCTCTCTGAATAATACTTTTCACGTCTCCCAGATTCACTAGTCCCTTCACGTTCTCCGCGATAAATAGCTTGGGGCTCGTAATATCGATCACCTGCTTCATCCAATAGTAAAGTTTACCCCTCGTCTCTTCCGAGGCCTCATCGTCCTCACGCAATTTCCCGGTATGATCCTTATTCGACTCAAATCCCAAACGTTTACCGGAGACACTGAAATCCTGGCAAGGAAAACCTCCCGTGACGACATCTATATTTTTAGGGAAGACTTTTTTCCCCGCTCGATGCTCTTTCACCAAGTCTACGATACTCTTTGTGTTATAAACGTTTTTATCATATCCGAATCGATCCATATATTGAAGCCAAGCGGTTTGTGCCTCTTTCAATATATCATTCGCAAAGACCGTTCGAAAACGATTCTTCTGTAAACGAACCCAGTGTTCATCGATAACCTCTTGAACCCAGGTACTTTGAGGAGATATAGACTTACGATGACATATAAAATCCCCCTCGAATCCTAAATCCATGCCCCCACATCCAGAGAACAGGGACAAGACCCGTAGTTCATTTGATGTATCAACCTCCTTTTCACTCATTTTCATATTCGATCCTTACTATAAGATATGCTTAAAGAACCACAAATTTACGAAGAATTTCAATTTTTTTGTTTTCATAGTCAATTGATTTTGATTCGGCATCCACTATTGGATAGTTTGTCAAAGATAGTTCTTAATCACGAGAGAGACAATATCGCAAACAAAAAATGCCTCAATAATTCTTGAGAATCTATATACATTATACAAGCAAAAGCCATGCATAGAATTATCTCTCTACACATGGCTCTTTTTCACGTACTCTTTTCTTATAGGCAGTTATTCATCTTTGTTTTGGTTCCAAATAAAACATTATATGTTTCTATATTTTATTATTCCATCATTTCAAAACAAAAGGAACATATACAGAGAGCATCAAATCCGAAAGATGTCCACGACGGCCATTAGCCGGTCCGTTATTGAAATGCTTCAAGGTATTGAAACAGCCATATTGATAAGAAAGGCCGAACTCACAATGCTTGCTTAAACGATATCCCACCTTCGCCATCACGGACAGATCAAACACGGCTTGTGGTTGTACATAAAGCGTAGGAACGATACCGGCACCCAAATGGAATTTCTTGGCAAAACGCCAATTCCAACTAGCGGCTACGGAGATAGGCATCACAAATTCATCGATCGTCTCAGTACCTCCCTTGAATATATGTGAACCACCTTCCATTCCTTCGTAAGAAAGATAACGAGAAGACTTGACAGTTTCCATCTTTTGAAATCCCATCGTAACATCCAAGTCATAGAAGAATTTCTGTTCCGGAAGGAATCGGAAGCGATAACCGATCATACTATTCAATTTATAATCGTTCCGATAATCCAAATTCGATTTATCACCCCAAGTAGTCTCCTTCCAACCGTCCTGCAAAGGAAATCCAACACCGGCACCTACTAATAACCCATGCTCTACTTGGGCGAATGAAGGAACACAAATAGAAACAAGAAATAAAGTAGCTATTAGCCATCTCACATTTTTCATACTCTCTCTTTTTATAACTTATACATTTTATCTTTAAGACAGGAAAAAACAAAATACCCTTATCCTTTGAAAGATAAAAAGAGTAAAATAAAGTAAATTAACCATTTCTTCGACAGAAATATGACTTGCCGATAAACAGAGGACCTTAACAAAAGTCCCCTGCTTATCAGCGAAAATATCATATATTATCGCATAGGTTCCAGATAATAATGAACAGTCCGGATACCAGTATAAGTATACCCCATATCAAAACTAATATAAAGTCTCCTATCTATATGCTCAGGATAAATCCTTAATGGAGTTACAGTATATTCGTATTGGTTAGCAGGAACAGTCAATGACAACTCCGCATCCATATCATAATGATATCCCGGTTGTACATGAGTAGAATCCTTGGATTCCAGTACTTTGATAGGTATATATCGATCAAAAGAATATGTTTTATTTATTAACTGGGGATTACTCTCTCTCACAATCTTAACCGGCAGTAATGTATCTGTTGGAGATATCTTAATAACCGGGATCGTGTCTGAGAATTCATCCTCAAAAATAAAACCCAATGTTCCGAGTTTTTCATTCTCACTTAACTCTTTATCGTCTTTATCGCATGCGACAAGGAGACACAAGCCTAAAAAGAATACTAGTAATCTCATACTACTCTACTTAAGGTTATTCTAAACTAGAATCTGTCCCATTATATAAATGATGGAGAGGGCAAAGTTGTTTAGCACTAGGATTACCTTTCTTATTAGCTTCGTCCTCACCACTATAATTACCTTGATAATAGTTATATCCTAAAGCTTCTGGAGCCGTACCGTATGTCCATACTTTAAAATGCATACACACTACAGTCTCAGGAGTTCCTGTGTAGTTTGGTACTCCAATACCTACATTCATCCTAAATTCACCACTTTTTCCCTCACCAAGTTCTTCTGCCTCAGGATGAGTGATCGTTATATCTCCTGTTTTAACTATTCCATTCGTATAACTTAATGGTATATTTTTAAATCTACAAACAACATCTTTTATTCCATATCCTGTAGAATAATGCTTCCAACCTGTAGGTCTTTTCTTTTTCCCATCTACATTCACATAAAATTCATATTGTACCATAAAATTTCCAACATTATCTTTATTCACAACATTTCTAAATATTTTAGGAGCACCGTAAACTCTTTTGGTACCATCTTCTTTTGTATATGCAACAGTAACAAAATTTATTTCTGTTGTATTTGGTGTAGCTTTTGTCAATGGGGTACCATATACAACATATTCTTGCTTTATTGAACGTCCACGTTGGTTCACTGATTTATTATTAACATAAACATACCTTCCATCAACTACATTTTCAGTATCGTTAAAGTAGAAAATACCATCTTTATTAACGATACTTCTATAAGAAGTTGCTTGAATAACGGGTTGAACAAAATCCTCTTCTGATAGATAAACATAGTTTGAATACTCTTTCAAAAGAGAAGAAACCTTATCTACATCATTTTCATTTTGTGCAGATTCTATTTCATCAATAATTCGATTAACATAGGTTCTATAAGAAAGAAAATTATTCTGATTTTCCCAGTTCTCAAATTCTACATCTGACAATTTGCATAAAGAATCTGTTAATGCATAATAATCATCAGTACTTGAGAAATGTAATATACCATCCACTACAGAGCAACGACTTTTTACCTGTTCTATTGCTTTAGTTTTTACATTACTCATCGCAGTTTCTTCTACGATATCATTTCCATTACAAGAGCTTAACAAAGCGACAGTTAAACCCAATACCATTGTTGAAAATTTCTTTTTCATCTTTTACAAATTAAAAATCAATTATAAATTAAAAAAACCTTCTGCATAATTTTCTGAATCTGATATATAAAGTCCATAAGATCCAGAAGTACATTCATCTAATGAGATAATACCCGAAGAAACATTTTGTGTATTTATCATTTCCTCATAAACAATATTTCCATTAGTGTCTGTAACAGATACTCGTACCTCTCCTATATATTCTAAGAACTCCAAGGATAGAACTTTTGAGGTTTCATCGATATCAGCTATTATAGGTACATCTAAATTAATAGATCGCTGTTTTTTATGCAAACTTCCGTGCCCACGTATAGATATACGCTGCGCTAATAATGAAGTTGTACAAGTAGAGATACTAAATAGAGCTAGTAACAGCCATTTTAAATTTTTCATATACACTCTCTTTTTTCGTTATTGTTTACGACTGCAAAAGTAGAGAGTCTACATGACATAGAAAGTACAAAACCTTCAAGAACGTATGGACAAGCAAAAATATATAATTATTTAATAATCAAACAAGTAAACCAATACATATATGGACAAAACTCTAAAATTGTATCTAAACAGAGTCTATAACAGACTAAACAGGTTTAATATGGATAAGCGACTCATAAAAATCTTGCTTGCCTTCCCAATGTAACTTTTTCCGTACCCGCAAGCGTGTTTTGTCTACGGAAGTTGGTATTATATTTAAAAGGGTAGACATGGCTTTCGTATCTAATTTGAATAAGGTAAGAAAACAAAGGTGCATTTCCGAAAAAGATAGGTCCGCGTCTCTCAATGCCTTTACAATATCAGGATATACCTCTACCATCAACACTTCTATATCAATCCACATCTTCTCATCGATTACTGCTTGTGAGGCTTTCGACCAAACCGTTTGAGACATCCTCTTTATTTTTTGAGTTAAACTAGAATTTTGAATCTTTATTTCTCTTAAATTGATTAATCTATATCTCAAATCCTCTACTTCTTTTTTTGTACTTTCATAAGATACTAATTCTTCTTTAGCAAGATGTAATGAGTTTTCTTGTAACTTTATTTTTTTTTCTTTTCCACATAACTTTACAGATAGCTGATATATATTTTGATTCAAATCATTTATTTCCTCTTGTTGTTTCAATAATGATCTATTTTTTCTTCTCAATGTCATCAAATAGATAATAACGAGTAAAGCACAGATAAATAATAAAACTAATATAAATATATAATTCTTTTGATTTTTTAAAAGTAATCCTATATTTTCATTATGTAATTTCAAATGTTCATATTTTTGTTCTGTATCATATATATCTATAGATTTACTTACGTTTATAAGAGAATCCTCTATTTCCACATATTTTTCAAAAAAATCCAAAGCGTTTTTTAAGTCATCTTGTTTCTTCTTTATTACATAATTATAATAAGCTATAGTAATCGGAACTAACTCATTATCAGCAGGCACATCACTAGCCTTTCTCAAATACAGCTCAGCCTTCTCCAAGTTACCACGTTTTTTCTCGATATCAACCAATGATAAATAATCTGAAGCTACTTCTTCTGGATCTAATTCTATACATCGTAAAATATAATATTCCGCTAAATCATAATCTCCCAAATCATTATATATATTACCCAAGCCATTATATACATAAGTTTTAACATTTTCGACATTTAACGAATCCATAATCACTTCTGCTTGCTTCAATGAAGCTAAAGCCAAATAATTAGAATCAACACTCATATAGCTTCTTCCCTCATTCACGAACGCACGTACATAGCTCGTAGTATTATTAGCTAAATGGAAATACTTTCCGCTTTCTTTATACTTCTCGGCGGCTAATATATAACGAAGATCTACCTCATACAAATCTCCCATATAACTACAAATATACCCGGCACGATTATAATCCTTAATCGCCAACGCTACTTTCAGCGCATCGGAGTAAGTCCTCATTGCCTTCTCGTACTCCTTATCCTCCACGTACGAACGCCCCAGATAAAGACCGATCTCAGCCTCCTCTTCCCGCATCTTTTTCTTTTGATAGTATTTCAAGGCGATCTCAAGCTGGTTCGTATAAGGCATCTCGTCCTCTATTTTATCGGCGGCACGTGCGTACAACATACACCAACGGGCTATCAGACGGGGACTCATCTCTTCCGGGAGCGGAATGGAATCCAATGTAGTGATTACGCTATCCGGATAGGCATCAAACAGGCGTTCCGCCTGATTGATCAAACGGATTTCCTCAGATTCATTTTGGCATCCTACCACAAGGAAAGTCAAGGAAGTTAATAGTATATATATAAATGACTTCATCCTTTATTATAGATAAGCAAAATTAAATATTTTTAATTCATAAACAAACGATAGAACAACAAAATAACAAATACAAGAAGAAAAAACACACAATAAGTCCATGCAAAGGTATCAAGTTATATATACATGAATATCAGTGATATAAAAACATCATCATGTTTTCCGGAAAACACGTACATGTTTTTCCGAAAAGTCGTACGTGTTTTTCATAAATCACGTACGTGTTTTTCCCGGAAATCTTATAAGGAAAATAAGAACACATAAAAAATAGACAATAAGCCGGATCAGCAATAATTCATTGTACAACTTACAAATGCAACCAATCATAAATATCCAACTAGCTTATTGCTTATCTCAATTATTTTACAAACCTTTGCGACCATAATATTAAACTAAAATCTTTACTATGGAATTACAAACGATACAAAACAAGATTTATGAGATCAGAGGGCAAAAAGTCATGCTGGATTTTGATTTGGCGGAAATGTATGGAACGGAAACCGCTCAACTGAAACGTGCGGTCAGACGTAATATAGAACGCTTTGAAGGAGATGATTTCATGTTTGAGTTAACCAAGGAGGAACTTTCAAGATGCCAATTTGGTATCTTGAACAAAGGAAGAGGTAGTAATTTCAAATATAAGCCTTTTGCTTTCACGGAATTAGGGGTGGCTATGCTTAGTAGTGTGCTAAATTCTAAAACTGCCATAGAAATCAACAGAAACATTATGAGAGCCTTTGTCGCTATCCGGAATTATACCTTACAAACTATCACTAGTTCCATCGAAATTAAAGAGCTACAAGAACGTATCAAATCTCTTGAAATGGCTAATGAGGAAACGCTTTGCGCTATCAATGATCTCAGTGAAGATACCCAAAAGTCTTTGGATGATATTTACATAGCTCTTTCCGAACTGGCTACAAAGAAAAAGAACAATGCTAAAAGACCTAAAATTGGTTATATCAAATAAAGTAAACTAATAAGTTCTTATACTATGGAATTACAAGCGATACAAAACAAGATTTATGAGATCAGAGGGCAAAAAGTCATGCTGGATTTTGATCTGGCGGAAATGTATGGAACAGAAACCGCCCAACTGAAACGTGCGGTCAGACGAAACATAGAACGCTTTCCTGATGATTTTATGTTCACATTAACAATTCAAGAATTTAACAACTTGAAAAACAATATGGTATGCCAAATTGGCATCTCAAAGAAAGGAGGTAACCAATATGCTCCATTCGCTTTCACGGAGCAAGGTATAGCAATGCTTTCTTCTGTACTCAGATCCGATACAGCCATTAAAGTCAATATCTCTATCATGCGTGCTTTCGTCGGCATACGACAAATAATAAGTTCTTCCTCCCCTTTGCTTGAACTCCAACAAGAAGTAAAGGAACTCAAAGCGTATATCGAAGAAGCATTTGCCGATTACAACGACATCAACGAAGATACCCGTACGCAACTTGAGCTAATCAATCTGTCACTCGCTGAGTTACAAGCGAAAAGAACCGAGAATCAATCTCGCCCCCGGATTGGTTACGTGAAATAAACAGTTCATGTAAATAACTCATATAAAATAAATAAATTCACTAACTTTGTGGCCTTAAATAGAAAACGATACAAAAACGATAAACGATCATGGAGTACAATTTCAGAGAGATTGAGAAGAAGTGGCACGACTACTGGATTGCCGAAAAGGTTTATAAAGTCGAAAAGGACACGAATAAGCCTAAATACTATGTATTGGACATGTTCCCCTATCCTTCCGGTGCGGGATTGCACGTTGGCCACCCGCTCGGTTATATAGCTTCTGATATTTATTCGCGTTTCAAACGTTTGCAAGGTTTCAACGTATTGCACCCGATGGGTTACGACGCTTACGGATTGCCCGCGGAGCAATACGCCATCCAGACCGGACAACATCCGGAGATCACGACAAAGAATAATATAGCCCGTTATCGGGAGCAATTGGAAAAGATCGGTTTCTGCTACGATTGGAGCCGTGAGATCCGTACCTGTGATCCCGAATATTACAAATGGACGCAATGGGCCTTCATCCGGATGTTCAACAGCTACTACTGCAACGACGAGAAGCAAGCCCGCCCGATCAGCGAGTTGATACAAGCCTTCGAGACAAGTGGTACGGAAGGGCTGAACGTAGCTTGCGGAGAGGAACTTAGTTTCACCGCCGAGGAATGGAAAGCCAAGAGCGATAAAGAAAAACAAGAGATATTACTCAACTACCGGATCGCTTATCGTGGCGAAACCATGGTAAACTGGTGTGCCGCCTTGGGTACTGTATTAGCGAATGATGAGGTCGTGAACGGTGTTTCCGAGCGTGGAGGCTATCCGGTAGAACAAAAGATCATGCGCCAATGGTGCTTACGTGTATCCGCTTACGCGCAACGCCTGTTGGACGGGTTGGATACGATCGACTGGACGGATTCCTTGAAAGAGACCCAAAAGAACTGGATCGGACGCAGCGAAGGTGCCGAGGTTCGCTTCAAGGTAAAAGACAGCGACAAGGAATTCACGATCTTTACGACCCGTGCCGATACGATGTTTGGTGTTACCTTCATGGTATTAGCTCCGGAAAGCGAATTGGTTCAACAATTAACTACGGCAGACCAAAAAGCGGAAGTAGACGCTTACCTAGATCGTACCAAGAAACGTACCGAGCGCGAGCGCATCGCCGACCGTCAGGTAACCGGTGTATTCAGTGGTTCCTACGCTATTAACCCGTTTACGGGCGAGGCGGTTCCCATCTGGATCAGCGACTATGTATTGGCCGGCTATGGTACGGGAGCGATCATGGCGGTTCCGGCGCACGATAGCCGCGACTACGCTTTCGCGAAGCATTTCGGACTGGAAATCCGCCCCTTGGTGGAAGGTTGCGACGTAAGCGAGGAAAGTTTCGATGCCAAGGAAGGTATCGTATGCAATTCTCCGAGAGACGGCGTTACTCCTTATTGCGATCTTTCCTTGAACGGACTGACGATCAAGGAAGCGATAGCTGCTACCAAGAAATACGTAAAAGATCACGATCTGGGACGTGTGAAGATAAACTACCGCTTGCGCGACGCTATTTTCAGCCGCCAGCGTTATTGGGGCGAACCGTTCCCGGTATATTACGACGCCGATGGCATGCCTCAGATGTTGCCGGAAGAATGTCTGCCCTTGTTGCTGCCGGAAGTAGATAAATTCTTGCCTACCGAGACGGGCGAGCCTCCATTAGGACACGCCGTTAAATGGGCTTGGGACACGGTAAACCAAAAAGTCACCGAGGTATCGAAGATCGATAACCAGACGATCTTCCCGCTGGAGCTTTGTACGATGCCGGGCTTCGCCGGTTCTTCCGCTTATTATTTGCGCTATATGGACCCGCGTAATGATAAAGCCTTGGTAGCTAAAGACGTGGATGAATATTGGAGAAACGTGGATTTATATATCGGTGGTACGGAACACGCTACCGGCCACTTGATTTACAGCCGTTTCTGGAATAAGTTCTTGTTCGACTTGGGTATCGTTTGCGAGGAAGAGCCGTTCAAGAAATTGATCAACCAAGGTATGATCCAAGGACGCTCGAACTTCGTGTACCGCATCAACGGAACCAATAAATTCGTTTCCTTGAACTTGAAAGACCAATACGAGGTCACCCCTATCCATGTAGACGTAAATATCGTATCTAACGATCTGTTGGATATAGAGGCTTTCAAGAACTGGCGTCCGGAATACAACGACGCGGAGTTCGTATTGGAAGATGGTAAATATATCTGCGGATGGGCGGTCGAGAAGATGTCCAAATCCATGTTCAACGTAGTGAACCCGGATATGATCATTGAGAAATATGGTGCCGATACCCTACGTTTGTACGAGATGTTCCTAGGCCCGCTGGAGCAATCCAAGCCTTGGGATACGAACGGTATCGACGGCGTACACCGTTTCTTAAAGAAGCTTTGGGGCTTGTTCTTCGGCAATACGGATACCCTGCAAGTTACCGATGCCGAGCCTACGGCCGACGAATTGAAATCCTTGCATAAGCTGATCAAGAAAGTAACGTTCGACATCGAGCATTTCTCATACAACACGTCCATTAGCGCCTTCATGATTTGCGTGAACGAGTTAACGAGCTTAAAATGCAGCAAGCGCGCCATCTTGGAGCCGCTGATCACCTTATTGGCTCCGTTCGCTCCCCACATCACGGAAGAGCTATGGCATCAATTAGGACATGATACGACCATCTGCGATGCCCAGTGGCCGGAACATAACGAAGAGTATCTGGTAGAAAAATCAGTTACCTACGTCATCTCATTCAATGGTAAAGCCCGTTTCAACCTCGAACTTCCGGCAGATATCTCCCGTGAAGACGCTGAGAAGGCGGCCTTGAGCCATGAGAACTCAGCGAAGTGGATGGAAGGCAAGACCGTTAAGAAGGTAATTGTCGTTCCCGGCAAAATCGTTAATATCGTAGTGGGATGAACTTAAAACTCACAAAAATCTATTTTTCCGTACAGGATTATCTAATGATCCTGTTCGGAACTCTATTATACGGATTCGGATTCAACGCCTTTATCCTTTCCAACGAGATCGTGACAGGTGGGGTAAGTGGTATCTGCGCGTTGATCTTCTTTGCCTCCAATGGATTGATTCCGGTATCCGTATCTTATTTTGTCATCAACGTAGCCTTGTTGGTGGTAGCTTTAAAGATCCTTGGTCTAAAATTCTTGATAAAAACTATTTTCGGAGTTTTCTCACTCTCGGCTTCTCTCTCTCTCTTCGAGTGGCTGCTGAAAGGACAACCTATACTGCACGACCAGCCGTTTATGGCTATCATAATCGGAGCGTTTATGTGTGGTGCCGGATTAGGATTGGTATTCTCGGCGAACGGTAGTACCGGAGGTACGGATATTATCGGTGCGGTAATCAATAAATATAAGAATATATCGATCGGACGTATCCTTCTGTTTTGCGATTTCTTCATCATCAGTTCCTCTTTCTTCCTGTTCCATAACGTGGACAAGATCGTTTTCGGTTTCGTGGAGATGGTCATAAGCAATTACGTTCTCGACATGGTATTGAACGGTAACCGCCAATCCGTACAATTCCTCATCTTCTCCCAGAAGTACGACGAGATAGCGGATCGCATCATCCATGACTTAGGCCGTGGCTGCACGATACTGGACGGCGAGGGCGGTTATTCCCGCAAACCCGTCAAGGTAGTCGTACTACTCGCCAAGAAATCCGAATCCGTCTCCATCTTCCGGATCGTGAAACGGATAGACCACCAAGCGTTCATCTCCCAAAGCATTGTCCGAGGGGTATATGGTGAGGGGTTCGATCAGATAAAGACTTAAAAAAGAATATACAAACAATTTAAAGCATTTCCATACGTTATATATCTACCGTATAGAAATGCTTTCTTATTTAATAGATTACGAAATATGAAACTTGTATTCGCGACAAATAATCAACACAAACTGGACGAGGTCCGCAAGATAACCGCCGGATACGCGGAAATCATAAGTTTATCCGATATCGATTGCCATGACGATATCCCCGAGACGGCAGATACCTTAGAGGGAAATGCTTTGCTAAAAGCCCGCTATATCAAAGAGAAATTCGGATATGATTGTTTCGCTGACGACACGGGATTAGAAGTCGAGGTATTAAATAATGCTCCGGGAGTCTATTCGGCTCGTTACGCAGGAACGGAGCACGACTCGGAAGCTAATATGAACAAGCTGTTGTCTGAAATGAATCATAAAGAAAACAGAAAAGCACGTTTCCGCACGGTCATAGCTCTAGTCCTTGACGGAAAAGAATATACCTTCGACGGTATCGTGAATGGCTCTATCACTACCGAAAAACGCGGAGATAGCGGATTTGGATACGATCCTATATTCATGCCTGATACCTATACACAAACTTTCGCCGAGATGGGTAACGATACAAAAAACCAGATCAGCCATCGTGCGAAAGCCGTCATGAAGTTAACATCATTTTTATCTGATTACAATTGTTAATATGAGACATATACTTACTATCATTCTATTTTCATTCTTTTCATTCACTGTATTAGCCGCGAATTTTAATACAACCGGATGGAAAACGTATCTTTCTTACAATAACACAAACAGCGTAGAGGAATCGAACGACCAAGTATTTGTGGTAGCGGAAGGATCTCTTTATACGTATGGAAAAGATGATAATAGTATTAAGCAATATTATAAAGGAAACGGATTAAATGATAATACGATTTCTTTGATCCGCTATAATAAACAAACAAAATCACTCCTTATTATCTATGATAATTCAAATATAGATATACTTGAGGGAGGAGTGGCGACAAATCTACCTTATCTGTCGACCAGTACGTCCATAAGAGACAAACAAATCAATTCAGTATTAGTAAACGATGAATATGCCTATTTATCGACAGCATTTGGTATCGTCGTGGTCAATATGGCCAAAAAGGAAATAAAGGATACCTACAAGCTTTCCTTAAATATAACATCGTGTGCCATACAGAATGGCAATATATATGCCTCTACAACCAATAAAGCAGAAGTATCTTCGGGGATTATATACGCCTCATTAAAAGAAAACCTACTAGATAAGGCAAACTGGAAGCCTTATGGATTATCAAACCTTTCCGATAGTCATACGATCTCAGCTATCGCTTCATTCAAGAATACTTTGTTCTACTTGGTCAGTCAGCAAGGTATCTTCTATGAAAACAATGGAGAGCTTTCCCGAATAATAAATAGCTCAACCCTAAAATACATGAAAGTAATAGGCGAAAAATTAGCATGTATAGATAACTCAAGGGTTTTCATCGTATCCGATACGCAAAAGTTTGACCAAATAAACTTAAGTATCAATGATATCAGTACCTATCAAACAGACAAATATTGGATAGCGGAAGGAAGCAAAGGGCTACGTTCTATCCAACGGAAAGGATCAAATAGTTTTGAGGCTCTTAATGAACCTATCATTTTAGACGGACCTTACAGCAATAGCGCATTCGATATTGTTTGTAAAAATGATAAAGTATATATGATCATAGGAGGTAAAGACCTCCTAAATGGTAAACGCTTCGACAAAGGAGGTTATATTCTTACATACGATTATGATAAATGGTCTTTTATCGATCCTAAAGAAGCCCAAAAGAAACTCAATTTACCAAGAAATCCACGAGACTATACAAGTATAGCCGTAACGACCGATGATTCTAATGATGAGATCGTATACGCCTCTTCCATGGGTGATGGCGTTATCCAATATAAGAATGGAACTCCCGTCCAGTCATACAATGAAAAGAATGCCTTTAAAGAAACCGCAGGAGGCTATGGGTCCGGTTATTGTTATATAGATGGACTGGCCTTTGATAAAAATGGAAATTTGTGGATGACAAGCTCAGAGGTTAACCATGCGGTACTTGTTCTTGACAAAGCAGGAGCATGGCATCGTTTGGATATCGAGCAACTTAGAGGAGTTTATACAATAAACGATATACTTATAACCTCCACGAACGACAAATGGATTTATGTGCCTCGTAACACCCCTAAACTTGTAATGATACCGAATAGCGAGTCTTTAGACGAAGTTTCCTCGTATGAGTTTACTACACTTATTGATACCGACGGAAAAGAATTGACTCCTAGTAATTATACATGCGTAGCCGAGGATAAGGATGGATATATCTGGGTTGGTACGAATCGGGGGGCCGTATATTTCACTAAACCTAGGATCTCTTCCGCTGAGGATAAAGCCGCTACACGTTGTACAAGGGTAAAATATACCAATGAGGAAACTGGCAATCTCGCTTATTTCTTAGATAACGTTGTCGTCACGACCCTAAAAGTAGACGCAGGTAATCGAAAATGGATTGGAACCAAAGGAAATGGCGTCTATGTTCTAGATAATGATAATGAGACAATCGTTTATCAATTTAATACGACCAATAGCCCGCTCCTTTCCGATAACATATACGATATAGAGATAAACGATAAGACCGGTGAAGTTTTTATCGGTACCGATAAAGGACTAAATTCCTATCAAGGAGAAGCTTCGGAAGGTAAATCTGATTACTCGGAGATCTACGCATATCCTAATCCGGTACGTCCCGAACATATGGATAAAGTAACGATTGTAGGATTAATGGATAATTCGAATGTAAAAATCACGGATTTAAACGGAAATATTATTTATCAAACTAAATCCTTGGGGGGGCAAGCTATCTGGAATTGCCGGAACGCAAACGGATCACGTGTAGCGACAGGCGTATATCTTGTACTAGCTTCCACGGAGGAAGCCTCAGAGAGCGTCGTAACAAAAATCATTGTAGTCAAATAGAACAATGAATCAATCAGAGAAAGTTTTACTCAACTCCAGATTAATAAATCAAGTAAAAGAAGCGAATAATTTTGATTTTATTCGCTTCTTTCTTGCGTATTCTGTCATGTTCAACCATTTCAGCACACTGACAGAGACAGATCCTTTTTGGTTTGTTAGCGGAGGATTTCGAGTGAAAGGTTTCTTTATTATTAGTGGATTTCTTGTTATGTTTAGCTTCTTACGTACGCCTAATACCCGGATTTTTTTCCGTAAACGTATTCAACGTATTATGCCCGCCTACAGCTTGACTATTTTATTATGTGCCTTAATCGGATTATTCCTTACCTCTTTATCCTGCAGGGAATACCTCACCTCTTCTAGCTTATATACCTATCTTATCTGTAATTTACTTACATTTAACTTTTTATCGCCGGATTTACCCGGTGTATTCGATACCAATCCTTTACAAGCGATGAATGGGTCTTTATGGACTATCAAGGTTGAATTCATGCTATATATCACCATACCCATTATCTATTGGTTACTGAAAAGATATAACAAATTAGTATGCCTACTTCTTATTTATATCTTATCTTTCATCTACTCGACAACGTGTAATTATTTAGATGATATGACACACAACCCTATTTATGAATTCATGAAAAGACAATTCCCCGGACAAATGATGTACTTTTGTTCTGGTATTATCATACTTGCCTATTTCCCTGTTTTTCGAAAATATATGAGATATTTGTTCCCTGTCAGCCTATTTCTTTTATTGGGTAGAGAGTATCTGTTGCTGAGTATTTTCGAGCCTATCGCTCTAGCCTCTATCATTATCACGGTAGCTTACGGATTCAAGTGGTTACATGTATTCAACCGGATGGGAAATTTCTCGTATGGTATCTTCTTGATTCATTTCCCGATCATCCAAATATTCATTCATTACGGACTTGATCGGTATAGCTTTATATTGACATTGGCTCTTACCACTATCCTTAGCACCGGATTGGGTATGTTATCCTGGAAATACATAGAGAAACCTTGTTTATATCATCCTAAAAAGAAAAACCAGATGAACGCAATGCTCGGATGATCTGATCTGTTATCTTCTCCGCTCCTTTCCGGTTCGGATGGATAGCATCATAAAAATCCGACGTATCCAATAGATCCATACAGTCGACGATAAGGATAGAATCAAACATTTGAGTAAACATTCGCAAAGCTCGTTGTTTCTCCGCTACTGTAAAAGCTGTTATATCCGGGTTATACGGCATGACAACCAGACAATAAATAATACCCCTATCCCTAAAATAAACGGAAGAACGCTCTATCAACCTTTTCCATTCAGGAGTAATCTGATATGCCTCGAATTTATTTTCTTCATTCTGTTCTTCTACTTTCCGTTTATAGACAGATTCATTTCTATCAGACATCGTAGAGTTTGGATAACGTAAATCAGAGGCTATAATTCCGGGGATAACATCATCATCCAACTTATTACGCAGATAAGTAGTCAAGCCGGAGAATAAACAATTTCGAGCCACATAATTATAGTATAAATTCGGTTCACTTAGAGGTTTCTCTAAAGCAGGAAGTAATTCACGGGTAAAACCATCCATTTTATATCCATACATATGTAGAGCTACCCGGTTGGGATCATCCAATTCGATCGGGCCACGTAATTGATCTAAATCCACACACTGTACAACTACTTGAACAGAAGATGGTAAATAGGAATAATACAAGGCACTCTCACTCAATCTCTGACCGGTAGAGGTAAGATTATATACACAGGGATTTCCTCGCAACTCTGCTTCTAACTTGTATCCGTTCACACCACTCATACCGCGGCTATTACCTAAAATGACAAGATCCGGACGCTCTTCCGGATTATTTAACGTACTCCATATAAGTCGTGTTCGTACGTAGTCGTTAGGCAATAATCGATAGAGATAGGGAGTGATCTGATTGAACAAAAACAACAAGATCCCCAGAAACAACAGGAATCTTATCATACTCTTTATTTGTTTATGCGTTGGTTTCATACTTGCTAGAATTGAAAATAAATAAAGCTAGAAGCGTTATTTCCGAAGAAATATATACAAAATAAGAGGATCGCATATAAAGTATATCGTATATATATACTTCGTATTTTCTTAATATCAAATCCAAACGGTCGTTCCCGGTTCATCCATTCGACCACCAGCATACAAGCAATAAAAATAAGCGATAATAAAGCAGAAACATTATTGGCCCCACTTACCTTAGGCACACGGAATAAAGAAGAGGAGAACAGATCATATATATAATCGAATGCCATTGATATATTCTCAGCCCTAAATAGAATCCATCCGATCACCACGAAGCCAAATGTAACCAACATAGACACAACGTTTGATGGTATCAACCTTATCTTTACATATTTCTTTAGTATCAACAATGCTATACATAGCAAACCATGGTAAACACCCCAAGCCACAAATGTCCAGTTCGCTCCATGCCAAAGACCGCTCAATAAAAATATGATCAAGATATTCCGAATATGTCTAAAGAAACCATTATGGCTACCTCCTAAGGGAATATATACATAATCTACAAACCAAGTATTCAACGAGATATGCCAACGTCTCCAAAACTCGGCTATATCTAAAGAAAAATAGGGATACCGGAAATTTTGCCTCAACTGTATCCCAAACAACTTGGCTGTACCTATAGCTATATCTGAATATCCGGAAAAATCTCCATAAATCTGGAATGAGAACAAAACGGCTCCTAATAGCAAAGTACTAGCCGGGTAATTTCCATAGTTCCCGAATATGTCATCCACGACCAAGGCACAATTATCGGCTATCAGGATTTTTTTGAAAAACCCCCACATCATTTGTCGTATCCCATCTACAGCGTCGTTATACTCAAAGCTGCGAGGTCTCTCAAATTGTATCAACAGGTTAGTAGCCCGTTCGATAGGGCCAGCCACCAACTGTGGGAAAAAACTAACAAACGCGAAAAAGGAAACGATATCTCTTGTCACCGGTAATTTACCTCTATACACGTCAATCGTATAACTTAAGGCTTGGAATGTATAAAAACTAATCCCGACCGGTAATAAGAGAGAAAGCGTAGAGATGTGCAATGAAATCCCTATATAAGAGAAAGCATCTATCAAACTATCCACAAAAAAGTCGTAATACTTGAAGAAAGAGAGTATCAGTAAGTTAAATATGACATTCGCAGCCACGATACCTTTATCGAACCAGCGAGGTATCTTCCCGGCCCTCGCACGTACTTCCTCTATTCCTATCCCACTCAGCCAACTACAGAAAGAGGTAAGGGCTATCAATGCCAAGAACCGGTAATCCCACCACCCGTAAAAAAGATAACTAACTACGACTACAAATAAATTCTGTAGTCGTAGTCGCTTTCCGAAGACAAGCCAATACAATAAAAATACGATTGGCAAATAAATCAAATATTCAATCGAATTAAATAGCATAATAACCGCGAAGATATATACTAATGCTTTATACCCTCGAACATCTCCGAGCGATCTTCTTTCGCTTGGGTGGATTTGGCCTTGAAACTATTAAATGTCCAACTCAACGTCAACGTGATTTGTGGATATTTGGGTTTGATACGTGTCAGGGAGCGTAAATCCGCTGTTTGGATATCGCTGATATATTTGGCAGAACGGAAAATATCCCGGAAAGCTAAGGTAGCGGTTAGTTTTCGGTTACATAGTTGCTGGCGAACGGCTACGTTCGCATACCAATAAGCGTCCGTACGGCCCTGCGTCGTTACGGAAGGGCCTACAAAACTACCATCCAATTGGATACGGGTGTATTTCCCCAGATTAAACAGGTTATTCCATAGGATATCGTAATTGGTGCTTGAGGTCGTATTTCCACCGGCGGCCTGTTCGTTCTTCACCTTATAGTGATAAACGTTTCCGTTGACCGTGGTATTCCACCAACGTACCGGATGCAGGCTGACGCTTAGCTCGATACCTGTTGAATAATCATGTCCTACGTTTGACATCGAGTCTAAGGTTACACCGGCTGAATAAGGTACGCGCAACCGCTCGATCTTATCTTTCCGATACCGATGAAAGGCGGTAGCGGATACCGTATTTTCCCCGAAATTCTTCCGGTAGTTCAATTCAAAGGAGTTGATGTACTCCGGACGTATATCCGGATTACCGATCTCGGCCGTATAAAAGTCGCGATACGTAATATAAGGCTCCATATAGAAAAGCTGCGGACGTGTGGTACGACGGGAATAGGAAGCCAACAAGCGATGCTCATTCGGGAACGTATAGCCCAAATGCACCGATGGGAAAAACTCAAAACGATTCTTCGTACGATCCGCTCCCTCCACGGAACTTCGCAAGACCGTATGCGTATGCTCTCCCCGAACGCCGGCTTGCGCCTCTAAATTCTTCCACGTATGGGAAAGAATCGTATAGATAGAATTCACCCCTTCTTGAAAATAAAACGTGTTGTAGATATCGTCACGCCAAAAGAACGTTTGTCCCTTGGGGTCCCACCATTCCATATTGTAATCGCCGTCTTCCAAATAAGAATAATATTGGTAACCCGCCTCTAGCTTACCTCCTTTCCCGAAAGGCAAGGCGTAATCCAGATTGATACGCATCGTTTCCCGGTGCTCGGCCTCATAAGCACGGTGCCCTTGTTGGCGTTGCCCTTCCAAAGACATCAAGTCATTAAAGAAATATTCCAACGCATGACCGCCATATTTGTAATAGGCACTACCGGAAAGCTCGTGTCCCTTATCGTTGAACTTATGCTGTACCGCCAGACTTCCCAAACCTATATTCTCATCATTATCATAATCATCTATGCTTCGATAATCTTCCGTCACCGGAGAGCCGCCCGCTACCGAACGGGTTTCCTTATAGTTCATCTCTCCCTTACGCTTATTTCCGCCATAGCCGCCCTCCAGATCCAACGCGATGGTTGTCTTGGGAAGATTCAGGCTCCAACCGCCTTTCATCGTATAATGATAGCTGTTTCCCGTACGAGGCCCGACGGAATGCGAGGTAGTGGTCTGATCGCCCACCACCGTCATCTTCTCTTGGTCGAAATCACTCTTGCGCAACCGGTCTGTCCACTGTCCGCCGATGTACCAACGGGAACGCTGATGTTGCTGTGCCAACAAGAAATCGACATGGCGGGAAAGCCACGTACTTCCCGAGAGATTCACCATCCCACTCAATCCCCGCTGGGAATGCTTCTTCGTGATAATATTAATGATACCTACGTCGCCTTCCGTATCATGCTTGGCGGAAGGTGTCGTGATAATCTCTATATTCTCTATATGCCCGGCCGGGACTTGCTCCAAAGCCTGTGTACCCGAGAAGACACTCGGCTTACCATCTATGTAAACCAAAAAGCCGCTGCTTCCACGAAAAGTAACATCGCCTTCCGCGTCTACCCGTATGGAAGGCGTATTCTCTAATATATCCACCGCGGAACCGCCTCCTCCCATCATATTGGAAGAGGCCTCGACCACTTTCTTATCCAACTTATAAACCAATTGGCGTTTCTCGGCCACTACCTCCACTTCGGCGATACCTACCTCCAAGGGACTCATCATCAACTTACCTAAATCCACCGGAGACGAGGCATCCAAGATGATATCATTCTTTGTAAACACATCATATCCCATCAGACGGACCATGACCACATAATTACCCGGAGCCACCTTAGTAAACGAGAAACGTCCTTGATCGTCCGGAAAAGTCTGTTGCAAAGGTTTTTCACTTCCCATCGCAAACAGAAAGATATCCGCATAATTAATCACTTGATTCGTAGAGGCATCTATTAACTGCCCCTTAATACGGGCATTCGGAGAAGAAGCCCACGAGAGCGCACAAATCACCCATAATAAGGCCAACATTAGTCCTATCTTTTTCATGATATTGAGAATTACAATTAGATTTCTACGCAAAAGTAACTAAATTCAGAATGTTACGGTAATTAATAGCGATCATTCTTGATATATTCTTTCCCGGGATCGTCCGAGTTCGAGTAGCGAAGCAAATGGTTTCTTCCTAGGGAAACAAAAGTTTCTATATGGGAAAACAGAAGTTTCTTCAGTATAAAACTTTAGTTTTCTTCTATGAAAACAAATGTTTCCTATGTGTAAAACTTTTGTTTTATACCATAAAAAACCATAAATACTTATATATTAATATTTTATCTATATAAAGAAAGGAAGAAAAACGGACTGATTATATACGTAGAGTGTAGAAAATTCCTTTGATGGCATGGCAAAGACACTTACTAAAAGCGGGAAATGATGGTAGATAAAGACTTACTATTGTAGATGTTTTCCTATCTACAACAATAGGATAAATATTTTAAATTCAAATGATTATAAGGATAGTTGTAGATATTGTACATAATTTTGATTATTTACATATAATAGACCGGGCTTAGCTTTTATATCACTCAAGTCCGGCCTATCGGTTGAGACCTATCCCGCATTTGTTTGGATCAGAGTCCCAGCTTCTCAGAGATCTCCAACATCTTCTTGATCGGTTTGATGGCCTTCTTCTGTACCTCCTCGTCCACGAATATCTCCGGCATCTCGAACTTCAAGCAATTATATAGCTTCTCCATCGTGTTCAAGCGCATGAAATTACATTCGTTGCAAGCGCAAGTACTGTCGTTCGGAGGAGCCGGGATGAATTCCTTATCCGGACTCTGCTTGCGCATCTCGTGAATAACGCCACTTTCCGTCGCTACAATGAATTGTTTCGCGTCGGACTTAATGGTATGCTTCAGCAAAGCCGCGGTCGATCCTACGAAGTCTGAGACCTGTATAACCGGCTGCTTGCATTCCGGATGGGTGATCACTTCCGCGTTCGGGTACTGTTTCTTCAAAGATAAGATCTTCTCCAATGAGAATTGCTCATGCACGTGGCAAGCGCCATCCCAAAGCAACATATTACGTCCCGTGATGCTATTGATATAATTACCTAAGTTACGATCCGGACCGAAAATCATCGGTGTACCTTCCGGGAAGCTCTCCACGATCTGGCGGGCGTTCGTGGAAGTAACCACCACATCCGTGACCGCTTTCACGGCGGCGGTCGTATTCACGTAAGAGATTACCGTATGACCGGGATGTTGCTTGACGAACTCGGCGAACTCCGTAGCCGGACAACTATCCGCCAAGGAGCAACCGGCATTCAAGTCCGGTACCAGCACTTTCTTATCCGGACAGAGGATCTTCGCCGTCTCTCCCATAAAGTGAACCCCACAAAGCACGATGATATCCGCCTTCGTCTTAGCCGCCCATTGTGCCAAGGCCAGACTGTCTCCCACATAGTCCGCTATATCTTGTATATCGCCTGTTTGATAGTAATGCGCCAAAATAATCGCATTCTTCTCTTTACGTAACTTGTCGATCGCTTCCTTAAGGTCTAAATCCTTAGGAACGGGCGCATCCATGTACCCGATTGATTGGTTTGTCAACATAGCCTTATATATTAATGATTCCTGTTTCTACTGCTCCCAATAGGCTTTTCACTATATATAAACAATATTATCCACAGAAAGTATTACTGATAATCTTCATCTTATCTAGTTTATCAACCTATTGTTCACAAAGCACAAAGGTATAAACTTTCTTCATTTATAGAAATAACAAGAAAGATTCTTATCTTTGCTGTCGATGGATGAGCTGTCGTGAACCATCAAGAGTTATCCACAATCATTATATTATATTCTTATTAATCTTTAATTTTAAAAATAAATATGATGAATATGATAGGCTGTTGAAATGGTTAATACATTTTTGTTACAATCTTTGGTTATTGACTTATTAAAGTCTGTGAACGGTTTATCAAAAGGATACCAACAGCATGGATGTCTATCTATAGATTGTAATTCTTATAGTTATAGACTTTATGAATATTTAGCTGTTTATTGTTGATAACCTTGATTGTGAAAAAATAGATCCTCCAGCAAGGCTGTCAATAGGTGTATAAGGGCTGTTGATAGCGCGTAATAAATAAGTGGCTTATTCATTTGCTAATTTGAGAAAGGGGGGTGTATGGACAAGTATTTGAATAAAGCAAGAAATATTTTTCATTTTATGTCCACTACTTATTAATAGCTTTTCAACGGCATATCCACGGATATTCGCTACTTTTGCGGTCAAAGATATTTGTTATGCGAAAATTAAAAGTAACCGAATTGAACCGCCTGACTCCCGAGGCTTTTAAGGAAAGTAAGAAGATTCCTTTAATCGTTGTCTTAGACCATATTAGAAGTCTAAACAACGTGGGTTCTGTGTTTCGTACCTCCGATGCTTTCCGGGTAGAGGCTATTTATCTTTGTGGTATTACGGCTTGCCCTCCGAACGCGGAGATCCATAAGACCGCTTTAGGAGCGGAAGAAACCGTAGATTGGGAATATTTCAAGGATACCCCGGAGGCTGTTGATAAACTGCGCCAAGAGGGGTATACGGTATGTGCCGTGGAGCAAGCGGAAGGTAGTGTCATGTTAGATAACTTGCAGTTAGACAAAACAAAGAAATACGCTATCGTCATGGGTAACGAGGTAAAAGGCGTTCAACAAAATGTGGTTGATAACTGTGATATATGTATTGAAATACCTCAATACGGTACAAAGCATTCCTTGAACGTATCGGTTACTACCGGTATCGTGATCTGGGATTTTTTCAAGCAACTATCAGATTAAACCATTCTCAACCAATACGACGACCCGTTCGGTCATGGCATCTTTACCTTTCGGGTCGTATTCCGATTTCAGACTGGCTCCGAACATTCCGGCGAAGAAATTCCAAAAGCCCGCACGAAAACTTCCCAGATAGGCTTTCAATAAATTGTAACTGGATTGATTACATTCCCTATCGATCAGTTTGATAAGTAGCTTACCTTGCGAGAAGGATAATTTTTTTAGTTCCGGTTTATATTGGGCGAACAACTCTTTCTCCATCCGTTTCAAGTGGGCTTGGCGGGCCTTGTCATTCGGTAAGGTTTCCATGTATTCGTAGGTCTCTATCAACGTATCATACACCATCTTGGCATAGGGCAAAGTACGCTTTACGTCTCGTACCAACTTATTGTACTTCGCTTGTTCACGCTTATTCTTAAACTTAACTTGAGGATATATGAAAACTTCCCGAAGGTTGACGACAGCCATTGTATCACCTTCATACAGTTGAGCTTTCTGATAACCTTCCGGAACAATATTTGTCTTTACCGCCTGCGCCATCCCTTTAAAGCTACAGAGAGCGAGTAGAGCCAAAATACAATATATCCCTTTTCGTATCATATACCGCGAAAATATAAATACTGCGTGACTCTCAGCATCATTTATCTGTTAATAACTTGCTAAATGAATATAAAACATTACATTTGCGCAATTGACAACAACTTAAGAATATATTAACTATGAAGAAAGAAGAAATTACCGCCCTATTCGGAAAATTCGAATCCATTTCATGTGAGGTAGAAGGCATAGAATGCTGGAGTGCCAGAGAGTTACAACCCCTATTAGGATATGCCAAATGGGATAACTTTATCAATAATGTAGTGGTGAAAGCCAAAGAAGCGTGCCGGAATGCGGGAGAAAATATAGAGGATCACTTTCCCGATGTCGGGAAAGTGATTATTGTGGGGCATGGTGCTGAGCAACAAATAGATGACATCTTATTAACACGCTACGCATGCTATTTAATCGCACAAAATGGTGATAGCCGTAAACCACAAGTCGCTTTCGCACAGACTTATTTTGCGGTACAAACCCGTAAGGCCGAGGTGATTGAACAACGTCTATTGGATTGTGAACGCTTAAAGGCCAGGGAAAAATTGAGTCAGACTGAAAAACAATTATCTGGAATCTTATACGAAAGAGGTATTGATAATAAAGGATTCGCGATTATTCGTTCTAAGGGAGATCAAGCTTTATTCAATTTAAGTACACAGATGTTGAAAAAGAGAATGAACGTCCCCACGAATAGACCTATCGCTGATTTTTTACCGACTATAAGTATAAAAGCTAAAGACCTAGCGACTGAAATGACAAACGTAAATGTGCAAGCGAAGGATCTATATGGACAATCTCCTATTGAAAAAGAACATATTGATAACAATACTGCTGTACGTGATATGTTATTGCAAAGGGGGATTAAGCCTGAACAACTTTCTCCTAATGAGGATATTAAAAAGGTACAGCGTAGGATAAATAAGGATAATAAGAAAAACTTGAAGAATAAATAGAAACCATACAAAATCTTAACTATGAAATATCTATTGTTATCCCTGTTTGCGGGGGTATTTTCATTGTATGTACATGGTGTTGATAACTTACGTTTACCGGATGTCCGTAGCGTGGGAATGGGAGGGAATGTGGCGACGCAATCTATTTTATTCAATCCGGCCCTTATTGTCAATAAAGAGAAAAAATCCATTCACTTAGAATACTTTAATCGGTACATGTTGAAAGAACTGGGTACGATGTCCGGTAGTTTTTATTATCCGAATCAACTATTATCCGCAGGTGTTGATATCTCTGTTTTCGGGTTTGATAAGTACAGGGAGATGATGGTTCGTGTGCCGGTAGGGAAACGCTTGGGGGATCAATGGGCGTTAGGGCTTGGAGTTCACTATAGTTTCTTGCAAACTGATCTATTGGAAAATACAAGATCCAGACTGTCAACAGATCTTGGAATCACTTTCTCTCCTATTGATAAGTTGTTAATAGGAATGTTAATAATGAATTTACCATCTGTTTCTATAGGAGATAAAGAGATTGAAATAGAAGATTTTAATTATTACTTAATTCAAATAAGTTTTCAATGGGAGATTATAAACAGTCTGTTAATTACAGGAAGTGTAGGAACGGAAAATGAAAACCTAGTTGTTGGAAACTTTGGTCTTGAATACACTGCTTTCGATTCTTTTTTTATTCGTGCCGGAATACAGACCGCTCCTCTCCTGCCCTCTTTAGGAATTGGTTATAACTTTTCTTGCTTTACGATAGATGTAGCCTCTATTTACCATCCGATTTTAGGGATGAGTACCAGTCTTGGTTTATCATTCTCTTTTTAAATGATACTTAGCTATGAAACGATTGTTTATAATCTTGTCGATAATCCTGTTGATAAATAGTTATTACGCTAATTCTCAAATAGAATATTCTGTTGATAAGTGGATGGAGTATGTAGAGGAACTAGCCTTGGAAACCGAGGATACGGAGCGTATCGAAAGTTTGTATGCCGATTTATCTTATTTAACTGAGCATCCTTTTGATTTGAATGCCGTGACGGAAGAACAACTGAAGCGATTACCTTTTCTATCCGATCGCCAAATCGAGCAGCTACTTTCCTACCGGAAACGATACGGAAATATGGTTAGCATCTATGAGTTGAAGAATATAGAGGATATCGATTTTCAGACGATATCTCTTCTCCTTCCATTTGTTTATATAGGTGATAATCTTGTTGAAAAACGGTTGCTTACGGTTAAGAACCTGTTGAAATATGGTCGTAATGAATTACAAATCAGGTATGATCAATGTTTTCAACAGAAAAAGGGATATGGTGAACAAACGGACAGCATACTTTCGTTATATCCGAATCGTAAATATAGAGGAGAACCTTTCTATCACTCCTTACGTTATTCCTATACTTTCGAGGATCGTTTACAAGCAGGCTTCGTAGCTGAGAAAGATGCGGGCGAACCTTTTTGGAACGCATATCATAAAGGATATGACTTTTATTCCGCACATCTATTCCTAAAAGATATCAACTGGTTAAAAAGCTTGGCTATAGGGGATTACAAGATGTCTTTCGGACAAGGTCTGGTGATTAGCAATGACTTTTCTCCTAGTCGTACGGCAGTAGTCGCTCAAGCGGAGCGAAGGACAAATGGCTTCCGTAGGCACTTCTCAACCAATGAACAGGATTTCTTCCGAGGGGTGGCTAGTACGATCACGATTAGAAACTTGGATATAAGTGTTTTCTATTCGTACCGGAAAATGGATGCGGCTGTAGATAGCTTGACATTCACCTCATTAAAAACGGATGGACTTCATCGTTTACAACGGGATTGGGAAAAGAGGAAAATGATAACGATGCAGGTATATGGAGGAAATATCCGCTATGCTACATCTCATTTTCATGTAGGTTTAACGGCTCTCTCCTATTCATTCGGTAAGTTCAACATGGACCCCGATCCAAAACCTTATAATTTGTTCTATTTCAGAGGTTCCAACAATTTCAACATCGGTGTTGACTATATGTTGAAAAGTAACCGTATTAAGTTTTATGGCGAGACCGCTCTTTCGAAAAACGGAGCTATTTCTACCTTGAATGCCTTGCAGTTAACACCCGCTTCTTATATATCTTTCTTGGTATTATACCGTTATTACGATCGCCGTTATCAAGCTTTGTTTGGGAACGCTTTCTCGCAAGGCTCTACGGTTCAAAACGAGCAAGGGGTTTATATGGGATTGCAATTAACCCCGATCGCCCGCTGGAAATTATCCGTTTATGCGGACTTATTCCGTTTTCCTTGGTTGAAATACGGGATAGACGCTCCTTCCGGAGGACAGGAATATATGGCTCAGATAGATTATACCCCTAGTAGAAACTATTCAGCTTATCTTCGTTATAAATACCGGCAAAAAGAAAAGAATGGAACTTTTGAAAATGATAATTTATTGAGAATCAATTCTTATAAACAACATCGTATTCGTTTTCAACAGGTTTATAACTTTTCTTCTCCTTTTATTTTTAAGACTTCCTTAGATGGTATTCTATTCGATGATCCTATAAAGAAACTTAATAAAGGAATTATGATCTCCCAAAGTATAGGCTGGAAGCCCACTACCCTACCTCTTCAAATGGATGGTTATCTAGCGTGGTTTCATACGGATGATTACAATAGCCGGGTCAGTTCGTATGAGAAGAATATATTGTATGCCTTTAATATGCCCTCTTTTTATGGGGATGGGATGCGGTTTGCCCTTACCTTTCGTCTGGATATTTGGAAACGTTTATCCTTATCCGCGAAACTGGCTCACACCCATTATTGGGACAGGGATTTGATAGGTACTGATACGGAGGAGATAAGCGGTTCTGATAAAACAGATCTTTATGCTTTGCTTCGCTGGAAATTTTAGAGTAGATTTGCGTGGGTAAAAACAAACAGCGCTATGTCTACAATTCTTTTTGATAAAATTGTATTTGGCCCGATACATAGTCGGCGCCTAGGTGTCTCTTTAGGGATGAATTTACTTCCTACAGACGGGAAATTATGCTCTTTTAATTGCATTTATTGCGAATGTGGATTGAATGAGAATCATAGGACCCATAGTAAACTGCCTACTCGTACGGAAGTGAGGGAAGCCTTAGAGCAAAAACTAAGTTCCATGAAAGCGGAAGGGATCGCTCCGGATGTAATTACGTTTGCCGGAAACGGAGAGCCTACGATACACCCGGAATTCGGTGGAATCATTGATGATACGGTCGCTATCCGGGATCGGTTTTTCCCTGACGCTAAAATCGCCGTACTTTCTAACTCTACGATGCTCCATAAAGAGGAAGTCTTTCAAGCCTTGAATAAAATAGAGGATAACATATTGAAACTGGATTCTGTATTAGACAGTCGGATTCGGCAGATAGATGTACCTAATTCTCCGGCGTTTAATTTCGAGTCTTTATTAAAACAATTATGTCGTTTTAACGGAAACTTGATTATACAGACCATGTTCTTGAAGGGGGAAGTGAATGGGAAATCGGTTAATAATATGACAGAAGAGGAGATAGCGGGCTGGATCTCCGCCTTAAAACAAATCCGTCCGAAACAAGTCATGATTTATACGATAGATAGGGAGACCCCGGTTAAAGCTTTGAAAAAAGCTACTAAAGAAGAATTAGATGCGATTGCGGAACGGGCCCGGAAGGAGGGTTTTGACGTGACGGTATCTTATTAAACTAACTAATTTAGAGAAACACAATAAGTAGTATGAGAACATTCAGTAAAAAGAAAAAATTGCCTCGACTCTTGACGCTTTGTGGAGCGGTAGCGGTCTCAGCATTGCTAGGAGGATGTGGGCAGAGCGGTGTTCCGGCGGAATCTTTCGATCGGTCGGATTATTATACCAGAGGTATCGGTTCGTATCCGGGAGATCCGGGGGAGGATTTTTCTCCTTCATTACGTCCGGATTATTCCACGTATCGTAACATAGCTCTTTTGCGTAGCGCTTACAACTCCTCCAGTTATGATTACAATCTAACGGCTCAACTGGTGACGGATGGTGTTATTAGCGATAAACAACCTCAGTATCTCGATCTCTCCACGCAAAATGGGGATATAGCTCGTCGTGAGCGTGAGTGGATGATCGATCAAGGTCCTTATTCTCGTAATGCGGTTACAGGCGAGGATGCCTATTTCCTGTTCACGCTGAATAACTGGAAAGAGAAAGCCGACAAGGTACAATTTCGTGGCAGCGTGGCTTATGACGAGAATAAGATTAAGGATGGATATGAGATTGTTTGCGAGGGATCGAATGATGGAAATACTTGGACGGAATTGGCTACCTTAAAGGGTAAAGGTATGCCGGGTAAGGCCAGCAAGTATAAGGCCCATTCAGACCCGAACAAGAATAGCTGGGATCCGGGTACGTTGCCCACCCGTATGTTGAATGAGACTTTGACATTCGATCAACCGGGTGAATATGCTTATTATCGGATGCGATTGAAAATGGAAGGTGCCGCTTATTGGGCATTCTTCGAGATGAATTTCTATAACCAAGATAAGTTGATAGATTTGCTTCCTTCCAAATTCTTTAATAGCGCTTGGATGAGTGCCACGACAGGAGAGGAGTGGGTCTATGTGGACTTGGGTAGCCAATCCGAATTCGACAAAGTAAAATTACATTGGATCAATAAAGCGATCAAGGGTAAGATTCAAGTTTCCGACGACGCTAAACAATGGGTTGACATAGCGAATCTTCCGGGTGGAGATGCTAATCTGGATGAGATCAAGCTAAAAGGAAAAGGCCGCTACGTACGGGTATGGATGGAGCAACCGGCTAATGACGGACGCTATATCTTAAGCGAGATAGAGGTGATGGGTAAAGGTGGCTTGCTTGCCCAACCGGCTGCTGTTCCGGCTTCTACAAAAGACGAGATCCGTTTGTCGGGCGGAAACTGGAAAGTACAACGAGCTTCCGAGGTAACCGCTTCTGGTGAGGAAATATCGAAACCTTCTTTCTCTCCGGAAAATTGGATCGTGGCGACCGTACCGGGAACGGTATTGAGCAGTTATAAGAATATCGGAGCTATCCCGAATCCGAATTACGCGGATAACTTGATGCAGATATCCGAGTCATTCTTCAACTCTAATTTCTGGTATAGGGATGAGTTTGAGGTACCCGAAGGATTCAAGCAAGATCGTTTGTTCTTGAATTTCGATGGTATCAACTGGAAAGCGAATGTATATTTAAACGGTAACAAGATCGGCCGTATCGAGGGAGCGTTTATCCGAGGTGTATTTGACGTTACAGACAGGGTCGTACCGGGTAAGAACGTTGTCGCGGTGGAGATCATCAAGAATGAGCATATCGGCGCTATCAAGGAGAAATGTGAGAAGAATACGGATTTCAACGGTGGTATCTTAGGCGCTGATAACCCAACCTTCCACGCTTCGATCGGTTGGGATTGGATCTCGACGATCCGTGGTCGTAATATAGGTATTTGGGATGATGTGTACTTGACTTCTACAGGCAAGGTAACGATTCAAGACCCGTTCGTACAGGTTGTATTACCGTTGCCGGATACGACTTCCGCTACCTTGACTCCGGAAGTGATCGTGAAGAACCATGATGCCGCTCCAGTAAAGGGTGTATTGACAGGAAAGATCGGCGATATCACTTTCGAGCAACCGGTAGAATTGGCCGCAAACGAGGAGAAGACGGTTACTTTCGATCCAAATAGCTTCAGCCAATTGAAGGTTCAGAACCCACGTCTGTGGTGGCCTAAAGGATACGGATCTCCTTATTTATACGACGCTAATTTCACCTTTAAGGTAGGCGATAAGGTATCCGACTCTGAGGATTTCAAGGTAGGTATCCGACAAATGACCTTCAACGAGAATAATAGCATCTTGAGTCTCTTTATCAACGGGCGTCGTTTTATCGGCCGTGGCGGTAACTGGGGATTCGGTGAGTCTAACCTGAATTACCGGGGTCGTGAGTACGACATCGCCGTGGCTTACCATGCCGATATGAACTTTACGATGATGCGTAACTGGGTAGGACAAATCGGCGACAAGGAATTGTATGAGGCTTGCGATCGTCATGGTATCATGATCTGGCAAGATTTCTGGTTGGCGAATCCTTCCGACGGACCCGATCCTTATGATCCGGAGATGTTTATCGCCAACGCAGAGGATTATGTGAAACGTTTCCGTAACCATGCCTCTATCGGTATTTATTGCGGGCGCAACGAGGGCTTCCCGCCGGAGCAGATCGACAAGGCTTTACGCCGTATCGTGAAAGAGGATCATCCGGGCTTACATTATATCTCCAGCTCGGCGGATGAGGTGGTAAGTGGCCATGGCCCGTACCGTGCGCTTCCTGTTAAAGAATACTTTAGCTTGAAGAATGGTAGTGATAAGTTCCATAGTGAGCGGGGTATGCCCAACGTGATGAATTACGAGAGCTTGGTTCGTACTTTCTCTCCGGAAGCGCTTTGGCCGCAAAACGCTCAATGGGGGCAACATGATTATACGATGGAAGGCGCCCAGTCTTGCGCTTCTTTCAACGCTATCATCGAAAAGGGCTTCGGTAAGCCGAACAACGCCAAGGAATTCGCCGATCTGGCTCAGTGGGTAAACTATGATGGTTACCGGGGTATGTTCGAATCGAGAAGCTTGAACCGTAAGGGATTATTGCTGTGGATGACGCATCCGGCATGGCCTTCTATGGTATGGCAGACTTACGATTATTATTTCGAGCCTACCGCCGCTTACTTTGGTTGCAAGAAGGCCTCCGAGCCTCTGCACATTCAATGGAATCCGGTTACGGACGAGATCGAGGTAGTGAACTATAGCGCCGGCGTACGTAATGGTTTGACGGCAAAGGCTCAAATCATCAATATGGACGGTTCTATTTCATGGGAAAACGAGGTTTCCGTGGATAGTAAGGAAGATACGACCAACAAATGTATGAAACTGGATTTCCCAGCTAGCGTATCCAGCGCTCATTTCGTCAAGTTGACGTTGACAGAGAATGGCAAGATCGTATCGGATAACTTCTATCTGCGTGGCGTAGAGGAAGGCAACTACCAAGCTTTGCGTGAGATGCCAAAGGTTACTTTACGATCCAACGTGGCAACCAATAAGGGTAATGACGGTACTTGGACCGCCACCGCTATCTTGGAGAACACTTCATCCACACCGGCTCTGATGATCCGTGTGAATGTAGTGGGCGAGAAGGATGGCGAGCAATTCCTCCCCGTTTTCTATAGCGATAACTATTTCTCATTGCTCCCGGGCGAGAAGAAAGAGATCAACATCCATTGGAAAGATGTAGATACGAGAGGCGAGACCCCGAAGGTGGTTATCTCCGGTTATAACGTAGAGTAATAGATAGATTAATCCTCTAGGTCAAAAGATTTTGATCTAGGGGATTTTTTATATCCAAATGCATACCTTTGTGAAAATTTTATCTTTAACTACATGTGAGAATTGAATATGAATTTGAAGGAATATCTTAATAAACCTATGTACGCTATAGATAGACCATGGGTGATCGTTCTGTTAAACTCGATGGTAGTGGCGTTAATACTCGCTATTTTCGAGCCTTTTCACTATCGGCTAAATAGCGTGATACAGTTTTGGGTATTATGGTGTTTCGTAGGCTTGACATTTATATTCTCTGTTGTCGCTTTTGTCTTGTTTCCTAAATTATTCAAACGTTTTTATGATCCTGAACGATGGACTATTGGTAAAAACTTACTACATTGTTCCTGCTTTTTGTTATTTTTGGGACTCGCTTGTTTCATTTATGACTATTACTTCTTGATGCGAATGGACTTTTGGAGTGATTTAGATACGACTATTTTTTATAAAATGTTGCTTATAGATGTGTCAGCGGCGATCACGATTGTTATTATTCCCCTTATTTTCGGATTTTTCATTATAGAGAATAATGCTTTGAAACGCAATTTGCAAGAAGCGAAAAGGATGAATAAACTATTATCCGAACGAAATATACAAGAAGAGAAAGGGGGTGATGCCATAATCCTGTCCGGCGATACAAAAGAATCGATTTGCGTACTTCCGGATAATATTATGTATATGGAATCTTCTGGTAATTATGTAGATGTCTGTTATAGAGAGGAAGGGAATATGAAGCATAAACTTCTCCGTTCCACGATCAAGCAAATGGATGAGATGATGGAGAAATATGGTTGTTTTGTCCGTTGTCACCGGGCTTATATCGTAAACGTGAATAAAATCATGAACATAAACGGTAATGCGCAAGGCTACCGTTTGAATTTGGAGGATACACAACAAGAGATTCCTGTCTCACGTACCTATCTAAAAGACTTTAAGAGTTTTCTTAATAAGGAAAACTAGGTTGTATTTTATCCCTAAAACTTGTGATAAGGCACAGATTTCCATGTTTTATCACCAAATCTTGACATCTATCCCTATTGTTTGACTGGCTTTTTTACCCACTTTATATTTGCTGAAAAATCAATTGCAAAAATAATCAGCGATATGGAAAAGTCAGTAGTAAAAAAGATTCTTATTAATGTTATGTTGTTATTATTTGTGGCTGTCAATGGATCGGCGCAATTTATCACCGGCTCAATTACGGATCGTCAGGGTTTACCCGTGGAATTTGCTAATATAGTATTGTTATCTGTTCCGGATTCTTCTTTCCTTCAAGGTACGGTTAGTGATGAGAGTGGTAGTTTTCGCATTCAAACAGGAGATTCTATATCTATACGAACTTATGTGATCAAAGTATCTTCGATCGGTTATCAAACCATCTACCGAGATACACGAGCCGGTAATATGGAAAATATCGTTTTGTCGGATGAGGCGATCTTGTTGGATGAGGCCGTTGTCATAGGGAAACGACCGGATTTCCAGATCAAAGACGGTACCTTGACAACCCGCATAGAAAACAGCCTGCTAAGCAAATCCGGGACAGCGAACGACGTATTGAAGTATATTCCCGGCATACAAGGCAAAGAGGGGGAGTTTCAGGTGTTCGGTAAAGGTATTCCTGTTATATATATCAATGGACGTGAAGTAAGGGATCTCTCCGAACTGGATCGTCTTAGCTCTTCTGAGATTCGTCAAATAGAGGTGATTACTAATCCGGGATCACGTTATGGGGCGGAAGTGAAATCGGTTATCCGTATTAAGACTATAAAGCGTGAAGGTGAAGGGATGAGCTTTGAGGCTCGCTCTACTTGGGGACAGTCGCAAAACACGGATTTTACGGAACAATTGAATTTAAACTACCGTCATAATAATCTGGATGTATTTGCTATGTTTCAATATGTGCATAACAACTATTTGCTCATCAATAATGTAAGTCAGCAAGTATATGTCGATACGCTTTGGCGGCAAGAGAATCGGATGGAGCAGCATTCATTGGATAATGATTACCGGGGAGAGCTGGGAGTGAATTATCAAGTTAACGATAACCATTCTTTGGGTGTCCGTTATATAATGTCTGCCTCTCCAGAAAATAAAATAGGGGGACAAACAGAAAGTCGGATTGATGCCAATGATGATTTCTATGACTATTTATTGAGCGAGAGTTATAGTACGACCGTGAAACATCCAGCTCACCAAATCAACGTTTATTATTCGGGAGCCGTAGGGAAGCTTTCTTTGGATTTCAATGCGGATATGCTAAGGAGCGAAGCGAGGACAGGAAATGAGGTAATAGAAAACAGTCAAGAGCAAGAAAGTCGTATCGTGACCTCCACTAATAATGTGGACAATAAGTTATACGCCGCTAAATTGATTGCTTCCTATCCATTAGCAGGTGGTAATTTGAGCCTAGGCTCGGAGTTTACCAGTACCCGCCGTACAGACTTATTTACTAATCCACAGGAAATCCTTCCTACAACCGATAGCCATATCCGGGAAGATCGTGCGGGAGCTTTCGCTGAATATAGTAAGTTTATCCGTATCGCCTACCTAAATATGGGTTTGCGTTATGAACATGTTTCAACAGAACGTTCCTATGATAATTTTTTTCCAAATGTCTCGTTATCCACGCAAATAGGAAAACTACAAACCCAACTTGGTTATACGACGAAAACGAAACGCCCTACTTACGCTCAATTGTCAAGTAATATGAACTATATCAATCGGTTTACCTATATGAACGGTAATCCGGCGTTAAAACCTACAAACCTACACGATATCACTTTATCAGGCAGTTATGATTGGTTTCAATTTATGTTGAGCTACCAGAGAGAAAAAGACGTTATTCTTTATATGACGGATCAATATGAGAAAAATCCCGCTATAACGATCATTACGCATCGTAATTATGACCGGATTGATAACGTATCGGTGTTTTTGATAGCGTCTCCTATTATAAAGAAGTGGCATCCTCAACTCACGATAGGTTTACAGAAACAATGGATGGATATTGAGCATAATAGTAGGATGCTTTCTATGGATAGACCGTTGTTTATCGGCCGGTTTAACAATGGAATTCAATTTCCTTATGGATGGACACTACATGTAGATTTGTTTTTTCAGGGTAAAGGTGATTTCCAAAATATTTATATCAACAAGAACGTGTTTATGATGGATGCCTCGCTCACTAAGTCTTTCTTTGATGACCGTCTTTCCTTTAATCTACAAGGTATTGATCTTACGCATGGGCGTAAAGATGGCAACGTGATTTATAACAAACACATGGATCTGACGGTGAATAATGTAACCGATAGCCGTGAGGTACGACTGACCGTTCGCTATAAGTTTAATACGACCAAAAATAAGTATAAGGGAAAAGGAGCCGCTGAGGAGGAAATAAGAAGGCTCTAAGAAACCCGTCTCTATGGGGTATTTCTCATTTATATAGTAGCCTCGATCACTACGAGGCTACTATATGAATATTGCTTTTATAGCTTTATATAAATCTTCTTCTTATACAAGAAATATCCCGGTATCCAGTTTAACACCACGAAGAAGATAGCCCAAGCCAGCGATCCTCCGAAATCGCCGAATACCGACCTGAACAGATCCATATACATAAAGGCGGAGATACCGCTCATTCCCAGCAATACGGCCAATATATCCCCTTGTACATACAGATACAACGGGTTGATACCGAACGACTCAAAGAATAACGTCCATTTCTTCTTCCCGTTTATATCGATGATCCAGATTAATAAAGCGAGGAATAAGGAGGCGAATCCGCAAGTTACCAAGACGAACGTGCTACTCCATATCTTCTTATTGATCGGGCAGCCGTAACTTAGTAAGAAACCGGCAAAAAGAATAATCGTACCGAAAATGAAGATATTACGGATAATCAACTCATTGTTCTTTTTACAATCCTGTATTACCTTTCCTACGTAGAAACCGAGTAATACATGCGCTATGCTACCGATGCAGCTCAAGAGCCCTTCCGGATCAAAGGCGATCCGTGTACCATCTGCCATATCATCGTGATACATATGCGATGTACCGAATAAAGTTCTGTCCACGATCGCTATAATGCTATCCTCCGACATTTCCATACTATGCGTGAAACCTAGTAATGCCCAGTAAAATATCAATATACCAGCGGCTACCTGCAAAATATACTTATGATTAATCGCTAATCCTATCAACGACCCGAAGCCGTATGCCAGCGCCAACCTTTGCATCACCCCAAGGATACGTAAATTCTGGAAATCGGTAAATCCATTGTAGCAAACATGCCCGAACAGATTCAGCCCTAATCCCACGAGGAATATCAATACCGTGCGTCTCAATACTTTCGTCACGCTTTCTTTCGACAGCTTGAAGTTATATTTCCTAAGCGAGAAAAACATGGAGACCCCCATGATGAACATAAAGAACGGAAATACCAAATCGGTGGGAGTGAGGCCGTTCCAACGTGCATGCTCTAAAGGCGTATATACATACTTCCATGACCCGGGGTTATTTACCAAAATCATCCCCGCGATCGTAATTCCCCTCATCACGTCAAGGGATAATAGTCTTCCGGATTGTTGTGCCATATTGATAGTAGATTAAAAAGTTACCAATGAAAGTCCAAAGATAATGGAATTTCCTACAATATCCCTGCCTTTGGGAATACTGTTTTTAGTATACTGATAATCAAACATATAAAAAACACATACATGTTTTCGGAAAAACACGTACGTCTTTTTTTAAAAACACGTAAGAGAATTTATGAAAACACGTACGTGTTTTTCCAAAAATATGATGGAGATATCCAAGCGATAAGAATTTTATACAATAAGCCTAATAATCAATTATTCTTTAAGGTTTGATGAAAAATATGCCTATCTTGTGCATAGAATCTAAAGATAGGAACCAATGAGGCATTTACTTATTTTGATATCGTTATTATCCACACTCTCATTTATAGGTTGTCGAGATGAAAGCGATGCCACATACCTAATCGATCGTGCGGAATCCTTGTTGAAATCTGATCCGGATAGTTCCCTTATCCTATTGGATAGCATAGCCGTGCCCGATAATTTGAGCGATAAATTATTGGCTCGTTGGTGTATGCTATCCGGTAAAGTGGCGGACACGTTATATACGGATCTGCCCTACGTACAGCAATTGCGGCGTGCGCAAGCCTATTACGAGTCGCACGGAACGGGGCAGGAGCAAGCGAGGATCGGTTTGTACTTGGGGCGTTCGTATGTGGAGGATAAGGATAACGAGCTGGCTATGAAGGCTTATTTACAGGCGTTGGATATCGCTTTACGTTGTCATGACTATAATCAAGCCGGGTATATTTGTAGCTATATGGGAGACTTGTATCATTTTGACGGTGACTATTTATTAGGAAAAGATAAATATAAAAAAGCGGAACAGTACTTTCGAAAGGTCGGAAATATGCGGAGCGCAGCTTTCGCTTTGCGAGATGTGGGACGTATGTATGTTTTTGCGGATTCGTCAGAGGTCGGGTTGAGATATTTGCTAGAAGCTGATACTATTATAGCGGAACTAGGGGATTCTTCTGATATAGGATATATATCCAATGGGATAGGAAATGTTTATAGTGTGTTAGGCAATATAGAACTCGCTAAGCAATACTTATGGAAATCAATAAATGTTTCTGAATTGGATAATGCTCCAGACTATTCCGCTTTAGCCGGTGTCTATATAGAAGAAGGAGATTTCAAGAATGCTCGCCTATGTTTAGAGCAAGCGAACATCATACCAACCCTAAATGAAAATACGCATATCTCCATAATTTATAATTATTATGAACTGGAAAAAGCAGAAGGTAATATAGAAAATGCTTTAACCTATTTAGAGCAATATAATGAAGCCGCAGATTCTATCTTAGCATTACAAAATAAAGCGAATATCGTAAAGACAGAAAAAGCGTATAATCATTTAAAAATATCGTTAGAAAATACCCAATTAAAGATGGATAAACAATGGACTTTTATACTTCTTGTTACTTCTATTACTGTTTGTCTATTATTGTTATTCGTTTATCAGTTGCAAATGAATAAGAAAAATAAGAGAATATATGTCCAGCAAATCGATATTGAGCAAAAGAATATTGAATTATTGAAACTGCAGAATAGCTTGAATATAAAACAACTTGAGCTTCAGGATTTATTCGATAAGTTATCAAAAGAAGATGAATTGCTCAATATATCTTATTCTAGAGCGAAGTTAGAGGAGCGATATGAACGAACGAAACAAGAAGAAAAATCCATTATCCAGAGAATCGCAGAACAGCGTAATAATCTGTTTTTATCATCTATGATAGCAAGGAAAGTGATTAAACTATCCCAAAAAGTAATTCCTGGTACGACAAAATCCCCTCTTTCAGAAAAATATTGGCGAAATATTATTACTCAAGCAAATGAGGTCTACCCATCTTTAGAAAAGAAATTCTCTGAGTTCAATATGACTCTTGCGGATTTACGCTATTGTTATTTAGTTTTATTTCATTTAGATACGATCAGTGAGGCTATTCTATTAAACATTCAGCCGGATTCTGTAAATAAGCGTCGCCAACGTGTACGTCAGAAGCTAGGAATTATAGGGGAGGAGCTAGATTTGTATACCTATATTATTAATATGATGTAACTTTTTGTTTATTAGATAGATATATGTATATATCCATGAAATGTTTGTCCTATTCATGAATTTATAATTTATTAATTATCAGTAAATTATAAATTGAGTTTGTCCGTCACTTATTAGCCCTTTTTCTTTGTTATTCGAGCTATTAGCCTGTTCTTCGCATCCAAATCAAAAAATGAGATGAGAAATGAAATTATTTAAATTTTTATTTGTAGTAATGGCTTTGTTAAGTGCTATTCCCTGTTTTGGTAGGCGGGTTCACTTAGATGGTAACTGGAAGCATTCAAAAAAATCTATTCTCGTAGATTTGCCTATGGACGCTTCTATTGAAGAAGCTAGTGGAGAACTGATAGTGAACTTCCATGAAAATGTAGGTAATGTGCGTGTTATCGTTACTAGTTCTACGGGAGAAGTGATCTATAATGAAATGGTACAAACGAGTACTATGCCATCTTTAGTAATACCTTTAAAAGATCAAGAAAAAGGTGTGTTGCAAATAGCAGATAATTTTAATCATTTATATGGTGAGTTTTAATAACTAAATAATTTATTGCCATGAAGTTTATTAATTTATTGTTTATTATTGGTGTTATAGGATTAATTATGTCCTGTAGTAGTGATGAACTTGATTCACAATTTCAAGAAAAAGGTGTTATTTCTACCAAATCTTTGGATAAAAAAACTTTTGATTTATCCGAGATAGCTCATTTAATAGCAACTATGGATTTTACGGAAGGAGTTATGAATGAAGTAAAATCAGGAGTAGAACATTCTTTATATTATGGTCAAGATGAGACATATAGATTTAGAGATATGATCTATTGTGATTCTAGTAAAATCTATAGAAAAAGTACATCTATTCTTATTGATCAAATAAAAAATATGAATGTAGTAGATATAGATAAAGATAATTTATTTAGTTATTTATCTGATAATGATATTCAAATATATTGGCCTTACTCAAAAAAATGGGATGGAAAAAGTAAACCAATCGTGACATTTTGTTATGAAAATGAAGCAAAAAATATTGGCTATAATGTTGTATATAAATCTGACGGTATATGTGTTTTAGATTCAGTTGTAGTAGACGAAGATTTTATAAAGGATCATACTGTTTGGGTTATTAATAAAAATAGTACTTCATATGAGGATTTACCATTTTTTGAAAATGGAGAATATTCTAAAAATGGGATTTTTTATCATAGTGATATAGCGATGGATTCATTAAATATACTAAGATCTGGGCCTGTAGTTATCACTCCTTCTGTATATATAGGAACTATAAACTGTTTAACAACACAAGATGGAGGATTAGCTGGTGGTCCAGAATTAAAGTTTTCGTGGGGAAGTATTTCTTCTCCAATGATGAGTAATACTTCACCTACTACAGGACTTAGTACTTTTCATAAAAGTTTAACAAAAGCAGAAGTAGGACAAAATATTCAAATAAATTATTGTATTCAACCTGGCTGGGGAGAATTAAGTGATACAAATTGTTTATTAATAACAGAAAGAGATGGTGGTTCCAGTAAAACATTGTCAAGGCTATTAACATGTACTTCATTTATTAATTTTAAGAAAGTTACTGCATATGTTTCTATACCTTATGAATCTAATGATGATATATTATTTGATAAAATATTGGAAAGAAGCTTTATCTTTAGCAAAGATAATAAACCATTTGGACAATGGTTTCAATATCAAGGTGATAATTTTCTTTTCACTTTACCTACTATTCCTGAACCATAAATATAAGCTAATTATATAGGAGAGTCTACTTACGGGTAGACTTTTCTCGTTCTATATAATATTAGAGAGGGTTAATCGTTTTTTGTTATGTAATGTAATACTTTGTAAATCATGAAAAAGTTGTTTGTTCTGTTAATATTGCTTTTATCTTTTGGTCAATCGCAGGCCGCTGATATAGAAGCTCGTACCGGAATACTAGGAGGAGATGGATGGGGGCTTCAGACGGGGGCGTATATAAACTTTCCACAATCACGGTTGTTTTCTATACAAACGGGATTGTTGCTGCATACCGCAGGGAATTCGTTTTCATATGGAGATGATTGGAATATTGATTTTTTTGTACCCGTGTATGCTTCTTTTCATATTCCGTTGAGCGATAAAGTGAATCTCCGATTAAATGCGGGTGTTTACACCGGTACCGGTGAATATTGGAATCTGGGAGCTACGGCGGCGGCCGGTATAGAGGTAAAAAGATTTTATGTGGGAGTGAACTATTTCCAGAATTGCGTCAATGACCGGGATTTGAAATTAGGTTTGTCGGTTGGATATAAATTCACATTATTTTAATCTTTTATATATTTTGAGGATAGGGGTATTTGATGGTTTCCTGTCTTATAAGAAAATAATAGTCATTATGGAATCAACAACTGAAAAACGGAATATCTCTATGCTTTACTGGGATGAAGCTAAAAAAGGAATGATGGCAGGTTTCATCTTTTCTTTATTCATTCTTTTACTATTCTCATTCGTTTCTTGTGACAAGGATGAGGATACTTCTTTTGAAGAAACTCCTTACTATTTGGGGTACTTTGAAGGAAAGGTGAATAGTCAAGATATTTCTATAGCTAATCAGTCGAACTCTCATTCTTTCATTGATCATGGAAATTTTTGGCAGGAGGTAAATACCGATTTAAGCGGTTTCTATTGGGAGATACCATTAGGAGTGCATATCTCTGACTATCCTTATCCTATGCTGAGGATCTCATTGATTCCATTGAGAGAAGGAGAATATCTGATCGATAAGGGTAAATTATTGAATGAAGAGATAGAATCTACTGTTAGGATCACGAAAGATGACGCTAAAATAGTGTATCATCCACTGAAATCTTCATTTCGGATACAAGTGGATAGTATTCGTTTTCATGAGGGAAGTGGTACCCCTTATATTGAAGGGAAGATGGAAGGTATTTTATATAATATAGAGAATTCGGAAGATTCGATCGTCATAAAAGACGCTATATTCGGAATACACTAACTTGGAGCCGAATAATGATATAGAAGCAATATTTAGATTGAATGGGAGTTCTATATCATGATATGTCGAACTTTTATTCAGTCTAAATATTAATTTTAATACCTTGTAAGTAATGAAGAAGTTATTTGTTCTGTTGATATTGCTTTTATTTTTTGGCCGATCGCAGGCAACTGATATAGAGGCTCGTACCGGTATATTAGGAGGAGATGGATGGGGACTTCAAACCGGGGCGTATATAAACTTTCCGCAATCACGGTTGTTTTCTATACAAACGGGATTGTTGCTGCATACCGCAGGGAATTCGTTTTCATATGGAGATGATTGGAATATTGATTTTTTTGTACCCGTGTATGCTTCTTTTCATATTCCGTTGAGCGATAAAGTGAATCTCCGATTAAATGCGGGTGTTTACACCGGTACCGGTGAATATTGGAATCTGGGAGCTACGGCGGCGGCCGGTATAGAGGTAAAAAGATTTTATGTGGGAGTGAACTATTTCCAGAATTGCGTCAATGACCGGGATTTGAAATTAGGTTTGTCGGTTGGATATAAATTCACATTATTTTAATCTTTTATATATTTTGAGGATAGGGGTATTTGAGCGTTTCCTGTCTTACGATAAAAACAACGAGAATTATGGAGTCAACAAGTAAAAAACAGAATACCCCTAAACTTTGGTACTGGGGGGAACCTAAAGGAGGAATGAGCCTTGAGGATTGTGAGAAAATAGTAAAAGAGATCCCGCATTTTGACAGGAAAACCCGGCTTGCGGATATGTATATAGCTTTTGTTTGACAGCAAGGGTTTCATTGTGGCATTTAACATAAGGAAGAGAGCCTGTTTTTATACATCGCTCTCTTTTTTTTATAACTTAGCCCCCAATTACTAAATCGAAGAACATGAAAAAGACTTTTTTATTAGCGATAGCCTTGTTGTGCTTTTGTGCCCCGATGAGCTTATTCGCGCAAAAACAGCTTGCTTTCAAGGATGGGAAATTCAAGATCGTCCAATTTACAGACATTCATTGGGATCAGAAATCATCTAAATGCGCTAAGACAGTCGCTACGATACAATCCGTATTAAAGGCGGAGAATCCGGATGTGGCAATGCTGACGGGCGACGTGGTGACAGCAAACCCCGGTTTGGAAGGATGGAAGTCGGTGATCGGGATCTTTGAGGAGGCCAAGATACCGTTTACGGTCATGATGGGAAATCATGACGCGGAGATCGTCTCCAAGGACGAGATTTATGCCATGCTTAGTAAATCACCTTATTTTATGGGCGAGAAGGGACCGGGTGATATCCATGGAGCCGGAAACTATGTGGTACCGGTCTACAGTTCGGACGGAAAGAAACCGGCGGCCTTATTGTATTGTATCGACTCCAACGATTATCCTACGCTAAAAGATTACGGCACGTATGATTGGATTCATTTCGACCAGATCCATTGGTATCGTGAGCAAAGTATGCGCTATACCAAGGAAAATGGCGGCAAACCGTTGCCAGCCTTGGCCTTTTTTCATATTCCTCTGCTGGAATATAATGAGATCGTTGGGGCGGAGACTACATTAGGACAGAAAGAAGAGGGAATCGCCTCTCCCAAGATCAACACGGGCTTCTTCGCTTCCTTGGTGGAAATGAAGGATGTGATGGCTACTTTCGCCGGGCACGATCATGATAACGATTATATAGGAATGTTATATAATGTGGGGCTAGCTTTCGGGCGTGTATCCGGATGGGACGCTTATGGAGATTTCGAGCGGGGTGGCCGTATCATTGAATTGCGTGAAGGCAAGTTTGAGTTTGATTCATGGATTCGTACCCCGTCCGGAAAGGAATATACGTATTATTATCCATCTGGCCTGACCTCTAAGGATGAGGAAACGATGGAATTCTTACCCGCCAAAACGGTAAAACCTAAAAAGCACGGGGTAGCTTATACCTATTATGAAGGTAAATTTAAACATACGGATCAGATCGCTTCCGGGACAAAAGTGAAAGAGGGTACGATGAAAAATATCTCTATTCAGGAGGCTCCGGCCAAGGATCATTTCGCTTATGAGTTCCGTACGTTGATAAATATCCCTGAAAAAGGTGTATATCGCTTTTATACGTATTCGGATGATGGTTCCAAACTATTTATAGACGGTAAAGCTATTGTTGATAATGATGGCTCTCATAATGCTCGTATAGCGAAAGGAAAGGTAGCGTTAGACGCTGGTTTCCACGAATTACGTGTTTTGTATTTCGAGGATTATATGGGCGAGGCCTTGGAGGTCGGGGTTTCCTGCCGTAAAATAAAGGAAGCTGTCTTACCAGAGGACTGGTATTATTTACCGGAATAAATATCCAGTTGTAGAGACGCAGCATGCTGCGTCTCCCACTGTCTGATAGTATCTTAGTCTTGTACGGCAGCTTTCGCTTTCTCTACTGCCTCATTGATATTACTGCAAATATTTTCTGCGCCAATCTTCTTATCGAATCCGGATTTTGTCAATACACGGTGTACATGTTCATTGACCCCGGAAAGTATCATATGGATATGCTCTGCCTCGGAAAGACGGAAAAGACTTTCCAAGTTATGCAGACCGGTAGAATCTATGAACGAAACCTTACGCATACGGATGATGCGGACTTTCGGTTTATCTCCCATACTTTTCATGATGCCGTCGAACTTATTCGCTACGCCGAAAAAGAACGGACCATCGATCTCGTATACCTCTACACCTTTAGGCAGGGAGAGGACTTCCTCGTCATGATGAATCTCGCCCTCGTCGGAAAGATCGATCTCATCCGTGGTGACGGATACATGCGTGGTCTCGGCCACACGGCGCATAAAGAATAACATGGCGATCAAAAGACCGATCTCGATAGCGATCGTAAGATCAAAGATAACCGTCAGGAAGAAAGTCACCAACAAGACGGATACGTCGCTTTTCGGGTTTTTCATCAAGGAACGGAACGTACGCCACTCACTCATATTATAAGATACGATGATCAATACGCCAGCCAGACAAGCCATTGGAATGTGTTTGGTAAGCGGCCCGAGGAAAAGCAAGATCAATAATAATACGATGGCGTGAATAATACCGGCAACCGGAGTTCGTCCACCATTATTTATATTGGTCATTGTGCGGGCGATGGCGCCGGTCACGGGAATACCGCCAAAAATAGGAACGATGATATTCGCTGCGCCTTGGGCGATTAGTTCCGTATTCGAATTATGCTTGTCGCCTGTCACACCATCCGCTACCGTAGCGGATAATAAAGACTCGATAGCCCCAAGGATAGCGATCGTAAAGGCGGAGGGAAGCAATAAGTTGATAGTTTCCATATTAAACGTGATCGGAGCCGGGGCTGGCAAGGAAGCGTTAATAGTAAACCGGTCTCCAATCGTCTCGATACCTGTAATACCCAAATGATTACGCATAATGTAAACAACGATCGTCATGATGACGATAGCGATCAAGGAACCCGGAATTTTCTTCGTTAGCCTCGGGCTTAACGTAATGATCAGGATACTAATGATACCGATAACGAATGCCCAAGGGTTAACCGTATCGAACGCCCCGAAATATGCGATCCATTTAGAGATGAAATCGGCGGGGACTTTATCCATAGTCAATCCAAATAAGTCTTTCATTTGTGTCGTGAAGATAGTGATAGCGATACCACTCGTGAAACCTACGACAATCGGGTAGGGGATAAACTTAATCACGGTACCGAGCTTCAACACGCCCATCAATACCAGAATAATACCCGCTATGACGGTAGCGATGGCAAGCCCTTCGATACCGAAGTTCTGTATAATGCCATAAACGATCACGATAAACGCTCCGGTAGGTCCGCCGATCTGTACGTTGCAGCCTCCTAAAAGGGAGACAATGAATCCACCGATAATAGCCGTGATCAATCCTTTTTCCGGACTTACCCCGGAGGCGATACCAAAAGCGATGGCGAGTGGTAGGGCAACTATGCCGACAATTATACCCGCCATGAGATCCGTCATGAACCTCTCTTTGGAATAATTTCTCAGCGCCGTAAAGAGCTTGGGCTGAAAATCAAATTTGTTCTTCATTTTTCTTCTTGCCTGTTTGATTTGAGGATGCAAAGTTAATAAAATAAAGAAGATGCAAAAAATCTAAAGACGCATTCCGATTTTGTGTAAACAATTTAGGAGGATTTGTTGTTTCATAATATAAAGGTAGAGAAGTTGCTCCTTGATAAATAAGTGATATCTATCTCCCGATAGATATTATTTAATGTTTGCGTAATCGATGTTTGGAAACAAATTCTTACTTTTGATCGGTCATAAGAAAAACGATATACAAAACAGACTCATTAATTTACTACATAAAATTAGCATTATGGAAAAAAGTATTAAAGGTACACGTACCGAGCAGAATTTATTGAAATCATTCGCCGGAGAATCTCAGGCAAGAAGTCGTTACACATTTTTCGCTAGCGTAGCCAAGAAAGAAGGTTACGAGCAAATCGCAGGTGTTTTCATGGAAACAGCCGAGCAAGAGAAGGAACACGCTAAACGTTTCTTTAAATTCTTGGAAGGTGGAATGGTTGAGATTACCGCTTCTTATCCTGCGGGCGTAATCGGAACAACCGCTGAGAACTTGGCAGCCGCGGCAGCTGGTGAGAATGAGGAGTGGGCTGAATTGTATCCTGAGTTCGCTAAGATCGCAGAGGAAGAAGGTTTCCCCGCTATCGCTGTAGCTTTCAAGATGATCGCTAAGGTAGAGGCAGAGCATGAGAATCGTTACCGTAAGTTATTGAATAATGTAGAAACAGGTACGGTATTTGAGAAAGCTGAGGCTATCTTGTGGCAATGTCGCAACTGTGGTTTCGTATTCGAGGGCAAGAAAGCTCCGGTTAACTGTCCGGCATGCGCTCATCCGCAAGCTTATTTCGAACCGATGAAACAGAACTATTGATAATTAAAAGTTGAGAATTGAAAATTGAGAATTAACATAGTTAGTAATTCTCAATTTTCAATTCTCAATTTTCAATTATTTAACCGGCGGATAATCAATCGTATAATGTAATCCCCGGCTCTCTTTCCGTTCCATCGCTTGACGAGTGATCAAATAACCTACATTGATCATATTACGCAACTCACATAATTCACGGGATGCCTTACAACGTTTGAAAAGGCTCTCTGTCTCCTCATATAAAATATCCAAACGGTTCCACGCACGGATCAAACGTGTGTTACTACGAACGATACCTACATACGCTTCCATGATCTGGTTTACCTCTTTCATGCTTTGAGTGATCAATACACGCTCTTCATTGGTGATCGTTCCCTCATCGTTCCATTCCGGTACATCTTGGTTAAACTCATAGCGATCCATGACGCTTAATGAGTGTTTTGCCGCGGCGTCGGCATATACAACTGCCTCGATCAATGAGTTTGAAGCTAAGCGGTTACCACCGTGCAGGCCGGTACAAGAACATTCTCCGATCGCATATAGGCGACGGATGCTGGATTGCCCGTTTAAGTCTACCTTGATACCTCCACATAAATAATGGGCCGCAGGGGCTACCGGGATGTAATCTTTCGTGATATCGATCCCTAAGCTGAGGCATTTCTTATAGATATTGGGGAAGTGTTTCTTCGTCTCTTCCGGATCTTTGTGCGTCACGTCCAAATAGACATGGTCTTCACCCCGTTGTTTCATCTCGCTATCGATCGCACGGGCTACGATATCACGGGGAGCCAAGGAAAGACGGGGATCATATTTATGCATGAACTCCTCGCCGCCAAGGTTTCTCAATACAGCTCCATATCCGCGCATCGCCTCGGTGATGAGGAAAGAGGGACGGTCGCCCGGATGATACAAGGCGGTCGGGTGGAACTGGATAAACTCCATATCTTTTACGGAGCCTTTCGCGCGGTAAACCATGGCGATACCGTCTCCGGTAGCTACCAGCGGGTTTGTCGTATTCCGGTAAACGGCCTCGCAACCGCCTGTCGCCATAACGGTTATCTTTGACAAGAAAGTATGTACCTCGCCCGTATCCTCGTTCAATACATAGGCACCGAAACATTTGATACCGGGGGTATGGCGGGTGACGATAATGCCCATATGGTGCTGGGTGATAATCTCTACCGCATAATGGTTCGTGAATACGGTGATGTTGGGATGGTTGTTTACCGTTTCTATCAAGCTCGTCTGTATCTCGGCTCCCGTATTGTCGGCATGGTGCAGGATACGAAACTCGGAGTGTCCTCCTTCTTTATGCAGATCGAATTCTCCGCTTTCTTTCTTATCGAAATTAACTCCCCATCGGATAAGCGCCTCGATCTGGGCAGGGGCCTCGCGCACGACTTTCTCCACGGCTGCCCGGTCACTGATCCAGTCGCCGGCGATCATCGTGTCTTCTATGTGCTTCTCGAAATTATCTACTTTCAAGTTGGTTACGGAAGCGATACCTCCTTGCGCGAAATATGTGTTGGCTTCTTCTTGTCCGGCTTTACAGATAAGTGCTACGCTCTTGCCCTCATTGGCTACTTTCAGAGCGAAACTCATACCGGCGATTCCTGAGCCTATCACTAAGTAATCGAATCTTTGTACCATGTTTTCTACTGTTTAGGCTCACAAAGTTAGGGATTAACTGATTAGGTTGTTCCTTTTGCGCTTGCTTTTCGTACAAAATAAATATTGACTACAGGTTTCCCGGATAGAGCCTTGCGGGTTGTGTTACTGCAACCCGGCTTGCAGTGGAGGCCTTTAGAATTGGACGGATAATCCCAGCGTGAAGGTACGGGCTACAGGATAGATGGAAGTGGTCTCGATACCGGGTTCTACGCCATTCACGTTGATATTAGCGGGATCGCCTCCGGTATATCCGGTAAGTGTAAATACATTATTTACCGAGAAATAGCAGCGTAACGATTGAATCCATTTATTGTCTGGGAGAGGAATTTTATATCCCAAGGTCAATTCTTCTAATTTCAGGAAATTACCGTTCTCCAGAAAATAATCGCAATAGATCTTGTCTCCCTTGATGGCGTCGTTACGGGTATAAGCGTCTTCTAAAAGATTGGTAACCGGTACGTTTTGTAGCCCGTAGTACATTTGTTTCAGATTCAACAGGTCGTACCCCAGCCAAGAGGTGAAAAACAATCGTAAATCAAAATTCTTCCAAGTAAACGTATGGCTGAAAGAGAGCTGCACTTTCGGTACGCCGTTGCCGATAAAATTCTTGTCTTCCTCGGTTCGTTCCGTGGTCGGGATCTTTCTCCCGTCTTTGCTCCATACCAAGATATTACCCTCGGCGTCGGTTCCGGCATAGCGCCAACCGAAAAAGGAGCCGATTGGCTTTCCCTCCTCCAAGCGGATAGCCGGGCCGGGTAATCCGGGGGTGGGAAGATCATACAGATAGGTATAGCCTAGCTTGAACTGATTGTTGGAAAGACTTTTCAGCGTACTGCTCAATAGGCTACCCGTGAGGCTTGCCGAATATTGAAAGTTCTTGGTACGCACGGGCAGCCAGTTCATTTCCCATTCCAATCCCTTGGAGTCGATAGTACCTACGTTTGTCGTGATATTGTCATGGATCATGGGAGGCTTGATTGCGTTGTAGACAAACAGGAGATCTTTTGTCGTACGTTTGAATAGATTCAAGGAGAGCATGAGGCGGGAGTTAAGTAAGATCGCCTCGGCGCCTATGTTGGTATGCAGGCTTTTTTCCCAGCGTAAATCCGGATTGGGGTTATTGCTAGGTCCGAATACTTGTATCCATTTGCCATCTACCATGACTTTACCCGCTCCGGCGTACGTCTCTAGCGATTGGTAAGGGGAGAAATTATGGCGGCCCGATACCCCGTAACCAACCCTGAATTTAAGATCGTCCAACCATTCCGTTTGGAAGGCGGGTAACTCGCTCAAGCGTATACCACCCGAAAGGGCAGGGAAGTTGCCCCATTTATGATTCGCCCCGAATTTACTGGAACCTTCCCTGCGAAACGAGGCGGAAAGCATCAATAAGTCCCGGTAGGAATAATTAAACCGGGCAAAGACACTAATCAACTTGCTGGAATTCTTGAACGAGCTTAAAGTCGCTTTTCCATCGGTTAGATAAGAACCGGTGCCTATGTTGTTCCATGTGAAGAAGTCGGTAGGAAAGTCGGCATTTCCGGCGTTCATTCCCGAATGATCCCAACGTTGGAATGAATAGCCTATCATCGCTTTGACCGTGTGCTGGTCCCACGCTTTATCGTAATGATTCGTCCAGTCTAGCGTCCGGTTTACATATTTGGAAGAGGTACGATCCGCTCGCCCTTTCCGGTTATTGTCTACGGATTCTTTGGCCCGTGAGGTCCAATAGACATTTTCCTCACTCTCTTCCCGGTTCTCGGCGAGCATAATGGTGGAGTAAAAAGGTTTGCTCCAGTTGATCCGTGCGGTTAGCGAGCCGGTCATAAACTGGTTCTCTTGTTGCCGGTTTTCCTCTTTTAGTGAGGCTACGGGATTATCCCGCTCGAAACCGGAAGGATAGAGATACTCCGTCTCCTCCTCATCGGTATAGATCGGGGCGGTAGGATTGGCTAGCATCGCCTGTTGGAAAGCTGTATGGTTACCTAGGCGCAAATGTTGTTTTTTGTAAGCGAGCGATACGGTTAGCTCCAGATAGCCGGAGAGGAGGTTTTGGCTGATATGGGTACGTAAGGCGTATTCCCGGCGGGAGGATACAATGTCTAGCCCTTGTCCGTCCCTGTAATTCATGGAGATACGGAACGCCCCGCTTTTCCATCCGTTTTGAATGGATAAATCATGATTTTGTTCCAAGGGGCAGGAGCGTATCAAAGCGGCTTGCCAATCCGTATGGTACCCTAGATCAGCGTCTCTCCCGGCTGCTACAAAGGCTTCGGGCGAAAGGACACGAGGTCTATTATATTCGTGAGCGGCCGCTAGGTAGGTTTGGTAATTGGCCTGCAACTTATCCGAGCTTTTACCGCTTTTGGTCGTTATCAAGATCACTCCGTTAGCCCCGTTCGATCCGTAAATGGCGGCGGAAGATCCGTCTTTTAATACCGATATGGAGGCGATTTCGGCTAGTGATAAACTATTCAAGGATACTCCGGGTACCCCATCTACCACGACTAGCGGCTTGTTTCCGGCCAAAATAGACCCGGCGCCCCGTATCTGTATATCCGGTATCGAGTTTATATCGGACAAGGAAGATCCCGAGATACTCATTCCGGCGATCAATCCTTTGATGCCTTGGATGGGATTGTTGACCTTCCCGGATAAGAACCGTTCCGAGGATACATAACCCACGGCTGATGTCAGTTCCTTGCGTGCCAAGGTTCCGTAGCCGATCGCTACCACCTCGTCCAAATTAAAGACGGCCGGTATCAATTGGATCTGTAAATGACGGTTATCGGGCCCCACCGTCCTTAGCTCCGGCTTATAGGCCAGATGGGAGATTTGTAGCCGGCACGAATCCTTATCCGTAAAGAAGCGGAAATACCCTTCCTCATTCGTTAGTCCTCCTTTACCGGAAAGAAGGTCGATTACCGAGACAAATTCCATGGGAGACCCTTTCTCATCCGTGATATAACCCGTAACCGGGACTGGATAGGGCTTGGGCTTCCCCGTATCGATCTTAGGCATCAACAAGATTTGTACGTCCATGATCTCATAGCGTATCCCGATCGGTCCGCATAGCCGGTCTAGTATTTTACGGATATCCGGCGAGGTTATTTTCTCATTGATTTTCTGTTTCATATCCAACTGAGTCTCGTTGTATAGGAAAAGATAAGGGGATTGTTGCTCTATTTTCCGCAATACATCCCTTAATTGAGTCCCATGTTCATTCAAGGTGATGGGAACCTCGATCTCTTGGGCCCGTGTATGCGGGACGCAAAGGAACAGAGCCGTTATTAAGAATGATATGTATATCTTGATTTGCATAGGGTGAATTAAACGGTTAATAGATATATCCTTCCGAGCGTTTCAATAAGGGATTGGCCGATATCGCCCGGGCAGGTATCGGATAGAACCGGCGATAACTATCGGAGGGTTGCTTATCCCACCAGATACCGGTCGTGAATAGGCCGAACCGGTTTAAATCGGTACGTCTTCGTTTCTCCGCTAGAAATTCACGTCCCCATTCATCCAATAATTCCTGTGCGGTAAGGACGGAGCCATCTTCCGGATAGCGTACTTGTTCCCAGTCTTCCGGCGCATAGTATCGTTTGCGTATCTGGTTCAAGATCGCCTCGGCCTTGGCTGGATTACCCAGACGAAAGGAAACTTCCGCCAGCGTATAATAAACCTCTGTCAGCCGTAACACTACCAGATTATTCGCCATCAGCCCCACGTCTCCGGATGGATAAAGCGGATATTTCACGATACGGATACCTGTATTCTCCTCGCCGGTCTTGATATTGGATGCGAGGGAGGTGAATTTTTTATCTTGTATAATCCACGGCGTATCGGAAGATAATTGTTTATCTGTGAGTGCTTTCTTTTCCGTATCGGATAGATGGTCGGAATAACGTGCTACTTGATCTATGAAAATGAGGGGGTAGTTTCCCCATTCCTCGGCGCCATACTGAAGCTGGTCGCTATTGTATATCTGTTGGGGTCCGAAGAGGAATAATCCCTCGTAAATGCCTTGTGAGAGTACCTTGAAGTTCTTCTTCCGGAGATCCGTATCAGGAAATTTGGAAAACGTGCGTCCTAACGTATAAGGGTAGGGCTTGCCGGATGGATCGTAAGAGGGACTGAGGTGACAACCATTATAGGCCGCCGGCAAATCCTTGCCACAGCCGAATCGTTCGGGCGCTTGGTAGTGCATAAAAAACAGATAGTAAAAATCATCATACCCTACTTGCCGGGACTGGGGATAAGACCAGATTAGTTCCGGACAATCTTGATTGCCTGCGTTCCATAAATCAGTCCATTCCGAGGTGAGAGAGTAAGTGCCGAACTCTCCGTTGATAATCCGTTCGCAAAGCGCTCCGGTCTGTTCCCACATCGGTATATTGATGTACCAAGACGCGTTAAAATAGAGCCTCATCAATAATACGGCCGCCGCTCCTTGGGTGATACGTCCCTCGTAATTCTTAGAGGGTGCCTTGGGTAAATCGGGGATGGCGTTTAATAAGCTCTCTTCTATAAAGTGGAAATTTTCTTGTGGGGTGGCTGAACCGACCTCTTCCTCTGTCGTGAGGGAGATCGCGGGGATGCGGAACGCATCCAGAAGTAAAAGTTGGAAATAAGCCCGTAAAGCGGTAAGCTCGGCGATATGCTGCCGCTTGTCGGACTCTGCGAGTCCGAAGTTATCATATGATAACTCTTGGATATCCGCCAATGTATTATTACAATATCCGATACCTCCGTAGCAAGCGTTCCACATTTGCTCGCTGTTTTTCTCGTACGTGTCCCATGTATGTTGGTGGATCATACGCCATACGCCCCCGTCTTCCCAATGCTCTCGTTTTTGGGTGATCACGAGCTGATCCGCCGATAACTCTTGCAGCCAGAAAGAGAAATTAGTCTCCGCCCATTTCGCATGCTCATAAGGACGGAGTACGGAGGCCATTAAGGATTCATAATCCGTATAATAATCCTCTTTCTCCAGCTGGTCGTATAGGTCTTCTTCCAGATCGAAGCAGGAGAAGAGCAGCGGGAGAAAAAGAAAGGTTAACAGCAGTGGCGCGTATCTCTTCATTGAATAAGAATCAAGTTCGTACCCGTGAGTTTATTGGTTTGTTGTAATACGGTTTCTAATTTTTGTGTCTTTAGAAAAGCGCCGGAGAAACGTTGATCATCGTTTTCCGGACGTGTGTACATGAGTGAGACCTTATAGGTTTGTTCGATCAAGCGTACGATTTCATCTAGGGAAGCGTTATCATAAAAGATGATCCCTTTTCTCCACGAGGTAAGCCGTTCACTATCAACTTCCGTTACCGTATAATGTTCGTCATTCACGAAATAATCGGCTTTTTGGTTCGGATGCAACTGTACCAATTCTTTCTCATGCGCGTTATTCAGGCTCACCTTTCCTTCTACCAAGATCACGGAGATCTCGTTTCCTTGATCGGAGGTCTGTACGCTGAAAGAGGTTCCCAGTACCTTGACCGATAAGCCGGAAGCATCAACTATAAAAGGCTGCTCGCTATTGGGAGTAACCTCAAAGAAGGCTTCTCCTTTGATTTTGACCTCTCGTACGGAAGAGGCGAAGACCTCCGGATAGCTTAGCTCGGAATTCTCTCTCAAATAAACGGAACTACCATCGGGTAAAAGGATCGAACGATCCTCTTGCGCAGCTATAATCGTTTGCCATTCGGCATTTCCTGTTCCCGCTTTTCCGCCTTGATTCAAGAAATAGACGGTAACTCCGGATACAAGCAATAGTAAGACCACCGCTGCTATCGAGAACCATATTCTTCGGGAAGAAGTTGAGACCAAGGAAATAACCGGTGCCTCTTCGGTTTGCGATTGAGATTCCGAGGGCGTGATGATCGAAGCGATCCGATTCCATTTCCGGTCCGTTTCCGGATCGGCTTCAGTCTCTTCCAAAGGATTCCATTCGGCGGTTCGCTTCCGGAAAGCGGCCTCCCATTCCTTGGAGGCATGGATGGCTTGAAGCAACTCCGCTTCTTCCTCCGGTGTCGCCTTGCCTTTCAGATACCGTGTAATTATATGTTCGAATCGTTTATTCTCCATTTTCCTGTTTTACTAAATCTGTATTACCATTTCCAAAGACTAAGGAGCGTTCCCAGTAATAAGGCATAACGCCTTAATCCATCCCGGAATCGTTTCAAGGCACGGGTAATGTGTTTCTCCACCACTTTCTCCGTAATAGCCATATGTTCCGCTATCTCCCGATTTTTCAAGCCATTCAGACGGCTGAGAACGAACGCTTCCTTGCATTTGGGCGGTAGTTCCTCCATAATCTGATCAATCGAGTCGGACAGTTCCTTTTGGATCAGCAAGGAGGAAGGGTCGGGTACGAAATCCGCTGCGTATAATCGCTCGGCAGTCTCGGTATCCGGTATCCGTTGCTGTACCGAATCGGCTATCTGACGGTGTTTTAAATAGTTTAGACAACTATTCCTTACCATCATGAAAAGAAAAGAGGCCAGCGAGATGTTATCCAGCAACTCCCTTCTTTCCCATAGTTTCAAGAATACATCCTGTACGATATCCTCCGCCTCGTTTGTATCGTTGGTGTATTTCTGGGCAAATGCCTCTAAACGGGGAGAGAACTTGCGAAAAGCGTATTCGAACGCCTTTGCGTTGCCCCCTCTGATCTTATCGAAAAGAAGACGATCATCCGTTAGATACAATTGCTCACACATACCACTTTAGATAAAAGATTGAGGCAAATGTAACAAAAGTATTCTATTTTATGATCAAATCAATTTATTATATAACAACTAGGCCCGCTTTTACCCGCCCTTTATTCCTGTAAGATTATTTTATGTCCGAGAAGGGGGGGATTCCCCCTCTTGGTTGTTTTATCAAGCAAACGAAATAAATAAAATTAATTTAGTAATCTTAAATTGTAAAGCATGAAAAAGCATTTCTTCTCTTTGCGGGAAAGAGGTCTGTTCCTACTTCTTTTGGGACTTTTTCTTTCCTTTAGCAGTTATGCTCAAGACATTACCGTAAAAGGTGTAGTGAAAGACTCTAAATTCGGTGATCCGATTATTGGAGCTAGTGTCCTTGTGAAAGGAACAACGAATGGTACGATTTCCGATATGGACGGAAATTTCACGTTGGCAGCTCCGAAAGACGGGACTCTGACCATCTCTTATATCGGTTATAAATCACAAGAGATCCCGGTAAATGGACAGCAGAACCTGAATATCATTCTGGACGAGGATGTAGAGGCGTTGGACGAGGTGGTAGTAGTAGGTTACGCTACCGGTAGCAAGCGTACGATCTCCGGTGCGGTAGAGCGTATCAAGAAAGAGGATATGAACCAAGGTGTGGTGAATACGCCGTTGGAATCCTTGAAAGGTAAGGTTGCCGGTGTGGTAATCTCCAAGACGGGTGGCGACCCTGCCTCTAAGCCTTCTATCCGTGTACGTGGTACGACCTCTTTGTCCGGTGGTAATGATCCCTTGGTGATTATCGATGGCGTATTCGGTGATTTGAGCATGTTGGACGCAATCGCTCCCGCCGACATCGAGACGTTCACGATCTTGAAGGACGCTTCCGAGACCGCTCAGTACGGCTCACGTGGTGCCGCCGGTGTAATCGTAGTGACTACGGTGAAAGGTAAGAACGGTATGAAGACGTTGAGTTATAACGGCAACTTCGGTATCAGTAATGTTTATAAGAACTTGAAGATGTTATCCGCCGATGAGTTCCGCTCTACGGCGAAGGCGTTAGGCATGACTCCGCTGGATATGGGAGGTAATACGAATTTCTTCGACGAGATCGAGCAGTTGGGTTATACGCAGAACCATAACATCTCTTTCGGCGCGGGTAACGACGATTCGAATTATCGTGCTTCTGTAGGCGTGATCGATCAACAGGGTATTATCAAGAATAGCGGTATGAAGAATTATACGGCTAAACTGGACGCTTCACAGAATATGTTCAACAATAAGTTGAAAATCGAGTTCGGTATGTTCGGTTCCTTGAAACAAGTGGATTATACGAACGATTATGAGAAAACTTTCTATTCGGCCGCCACTTACAACCCAACCTTCCCTACGCATAAGAATGAGGATGGCAAATGGGATGAGGATCCCTACGCGAACGAGATCCAGAACCCGCTGGGACGCCTTGAGATACAGGATCGTGAGAAGAACGCTTACGTGAACGTACACGGTAAATTGACTTGGACGATTTTGGACGGGTTGAAACTGAGCGCATTCGGCTCTTATACGTATAACGTGAAGGAGAACATGAAGTATATCCCGAAAGATTTGAAAGCGATTACGCAGACTTCCGACGCTCATGGTTACCGTGCGGATAATAAGCAGAATATCTTGATGGGTAATATCCAGTTATCCTATAATAAGGATTTGAATGAGAAACATCATATCGACGCTTTGGCCTTGGTAGAGGGACAAAAATATCATTATACGGGATTTAGCGCCGGTGCCCGTGGCTTTGAGACGGATTACTTCGGTTATAACAACCTGAAAGCGGGTGGTACGGTGAAATACGGAGACGTGACTTCTTTCCAAAACGAGAATCGTCTGGCCTCATTCATGGGTCGTTTCAATTATATGTATGACAACCGTTTTATCGCCACCGTGAACTTACGTGCGGACGGTTCCTCTAAATTGGGTATGAATAATAAATGGGGCTTCTTCCCTTCCGCTTCCGCCGCTTGGGTGTTGAATGAGGAGGCTTTCTTGAAAGACGTGGATTGGCTGAGCCAGTTGAAACTACGTGCGGGTTATGGTCTGACCGGTAACCAAGATGCTATCGAGGCTTATAACTCGTTGGCTTTGATGAGCCCGAACGGTGTGACTTCCGTCAATGGAAATTCTACCGCTACCTATGGCTTTACACGCAACTCGAACCCGGACTTGCGTTGGGAGGTGAAAAAGACATTCGATGTGGGTGTGGACGCTGGTATCCTCGATGGCCGCTTTACGTTGACCGCCGATTGGTATACTTCCAAGACTACGGATCTGTTGTATAAATATGCGGTTCCGGTTCCTCCGTTCGTATATCCGGAATTATTGGCGAACTTGGGAGAGATGACCAACTCCGGCGTGGAATTGGCTGTAAGCGGTGGTATCGTGAAGACCAAAGACTTCGACTTCAACATGGGCGTGAATTTCTCTTACCAGAAGAATAAATTGAACTCCTTGAGCGGTTCTTATATGGGACAAGAGTTGCAGGCGAAACAATATATGGATCTGTCCAGTATGAGTGGTGCCGGTTTCGTAGGAAACAACCGTGTGGTTTATCAGATGGTAGGCCAGCCTGTCGGAGTGTTCTACATTCCTCGTTGCTTGGGCTTGACTCCGGCTTTGGATGAGAATGGAAACGCTATCGAAGGCCGCTATATCTACAACTTGGATCAGACGATCGATGGAAAAGAGGGTTTGGATACCAATGATGGTGGCGACCGTTATATCGCCGGCCAAGCCATGCCGAAATATTATCTGGGAATGAACTTCAGCTTCCGCTACAAACGCTTTGACTTGATGACGCAGATGAACGGCGCTTTCGGTCATAAGATCTTCAACGGTACATCGCTAGCTTATATGAACTTGAGCCAGTTCCCTACATACAACGCGTTGGCTAAGGCTCCGGAAAGCAAGATCTACGACCAGTCGATCTCTGATTATTGGTTGGAAAAGGGCAATTATTTGAATATCGATTATATTACGTTGGGTTACAACATCGATTGCAAGAAGATCGAGAAATACGTGAAGAATATCCGTGTGACATTCTCGGTGAACAACGTAGCTACGATCACGGGTTACTCCGGCTTGTCTCCGATGATTAACAGTACGACGGTCGATAAAGATAATAATGACCTAGGTATGGATAACAAACGTTTCTATCCGTTATCCCGTACGTATTCATTAGGTTTGAGTGTTAACTTCTAAATCCATTTAAAGAGTCATGAAAAAGAAATTTATATATAGCTTTATGATAGCCGCTGCCGCCGCGGCATTTTCTTCCTGTTCTAATTTTTTGGAAGAGCGTCCTACAGACGCGTTTGATGAGGAGACCGCGTTCCAAAGCCCTACGTTGGTCTATGTAAACACGGTTGCGAGCCTGTACAATAATATGTTCAAGATCATGGGTAACGACCGTCATGTATATGACTTGAATACCTTCTCCAGCGATGAGGCTATGCTTCCTTGCCGTATCGGCGACTGGGAAGATGGCGGTTTATGGCAGAATATTTTCTTACACCGTTGGGGCACGATGAATGATTTGACCAAGAACTCTTGGGATTTCTTGTATGAGCAGATCGGAAAATGCAACCAGAGTGTTGATAAGTTGCAAGCCTTTGCCGAGGAACAACCGGACGTGGAATATTTCAAGGTTTATCTGGAAGAGGTCCGTGCGGTCCGTGCGTTTTTCTATTATGAGTTGTTGGATTTGTTCGCTCGTGTTCCGTTGGTAACTTCCTCTACGACACCGATGTCTGAGGTAAAGCAATCTGAGCGTAGCGTTGTATTTAACTTTGTCCGTTCGGAGTTGGAGGAGGCGTTGCCTTATCTTTCAGATAACCGCAGTAACCAAAAAGGTGAGTATTACGGACGTATTACCAAGCCGGTGGCTTATATGATCTTGGCTAAGTTGGCGTTGAATGCGGAGGTTTATGCGGACGACAATTGGACGGACGGCAATCGTCCGGCTGGAAAGAACATCAAGTTTACCGTTGACGGTAAAGAGATGAACGCTTGGGAAGCTACGATCGCCTATGTGGATAAGCTGGAGGCTTTGGGCTATAAATTGCAGGGAAACTTCTCGGAGAATTTCGCCGTAGCGAACGAGACCTCGGTTGAGAATATTTTCACGGTTCCTATGGACCCGGTCGCTTATCCGGACGCTAAGGACTACAATTTGGTACGTACCCGCCATTATGATCATGCAACCGCTTACGGCCAATCCGGATGGAATGGCTCTTGCGCTACGGTGAAGGCGATGAACGTGTTTAAGTTCGGTACGGCGGATGAGGATCCTCGTTGTAAGCTTACTTATTTTACAGGCGAGGTGACCGGCCCGGATGGAAAGACGATCTATACGGAATGGGACGGACAGAAAGTGCCTTTGAAATATGAGCCGAACGCCCCGAAGGTATATATGGATGCCTCCGATGGTTTGTTGGTGAAGACCGCCGGAGCTCGTATGGCTAAATATGAGTTCGACCAAAATGCTCAGGATGGTGGAAACTTGCATGGAAATGACTGCGTGATCTTCCGTTTCGCCGACGCGTTGCTGATGAAGGCGGAAGCCAAGATTCGTCTGGGACAGAATGGAGACGATGAGGTGAACCAAGTTCGCAACCGTGTAGGCGCCAAACCGCTACAAAACGTAACGCTGGATACGCTATTAGACGAGCGTATGCTTGAATTAGCTTGGGAAGGCGTACGCCGGCAGGATTTGATCCGTTTCGGCAAGTTTACCGAGGCTACGGTAGACCGTTATGTAGGCGTGAAACATTCCGCCAGCTCACTGGATTATCAAGAGGATAAGACGGGATATACAACGGTATTCTCCATCTATGCCGATATCCTTAGCCTGAATCCTAACTTGACACAGAATCCGGGATATTAATACGATTCATTTTAATCTTTAAGGCTTTATCAGGGGGCTGTCCGTTATTGGGCAGCCCTTTCTTCTTTTTGCTTGATTTTCCCTAGGTATCTTCGGGAATTTCCATATAAATAACAACGTACAGCAAATAGCGGCCGTGGCATCCGATACGGCTTCTGCCGCATATACGCCGGTTACCCCCATAAAATTAGGTAATAGTAATGCCAAAGGAATCAAGAGGATTACTTTACGAAGCAAGGCGATAAAGATAGATATCTTAGCTTGTCCCAACGCTACGAACATATTCTGGCAAGCTCGTTGTAAGCCAAAAATCGTCATACCCGCCAAGAAGATGGGCATGACCCAACGGACGGTATCGATCAACTCCTCGTCGCTTGTAAAAGCGGAGGCTACGGTTGAGGGGAATAAGATCATGAATAGCATGAGTATCAAGTTGAAAGAGAACATAACGATTAGCACGATACGAAAACAATCTTTCACCCGCTGTTTGTCTCCATGTCCGTAATTATAGCTTATGATCGGTACGAATCCTTGGGCGAAACCGGTCAGCGGTACGCTAGCGAATTGCATGGCACTCTGTAAGATAGCCAATGCGCTCACATAGATATCACCAAAATTTTTCAAACTACTATTCAAGACGAAACCCACCAGACTCTCCGTGCTGGCCATGATGAACGGAGAAATTCCCAAAGCGAACATCGAGAGTACGATTCTTCGGTCCAGTCTCATATACCGCCTTTCCAAAGGCAAGGAGGCACGTCTTGAGAAAAGGAAGCTCAATACCCATATGGCACTGCAAGCTTGTGATAGGATCGTGGCGAGCGCGGCGCCTTTTACCCCCATATCCAACCAGAAAATGAAGATAGGGTCTAATACGATATTCAATAAAGCCCCGATCAAAACCGAGCACATAGCGATAGACGGACGCCCTTGTGCGTTGATAAAGGCATTCAAGCCCGTGGATATCTCGACAAACAGAGTGCCCAGTAAATAAATAGAGAGATAATCCACCGCATATCCTAACGTATATTTTGATGCTCCCGTAAAAAGCAGGATCGGTTCCATGAAGGTATAGGTGATGAGGGAAGTGAATATAGTAAATAGGATAAGCAATATAAATCCATTTCCCACTATTTTTCCGGCCCGTTCCCGGTCGCCCTGCCCGAGAGCGATAGCCGCTAACGGCGAACCTCCCGCTCCCACGATAGCGGAGAAAGAAGAGATCAAGATCACGATGGAGGTGGTCACCCCTATACCAGCCAAAGCGTTTGTCCCGATCTCGGGAATATGCCCGATATAGATACGATCTACGATATTGTAAAGTAGGTTGACAAATTGGGCCGCTACCGCCGGAAGCGCCATTTTGAAAACCAGCGGTAGCATACGTTCCGTACCTAGCCTAGCCTCGTATTTGTTCTTCATATTCAATCGGGATTTCAATTAAAATGGCTGCAAAGTTACAAGAACTTGTTGGATTATATAATCGAGTTCCATAAATTACCAGTTAATAAAAAACACTTAATATCTACCACATCTACAATTCCTTCTTATATGCCTTATAAATAAACATCTTATATAGTGGTTGTAGATAGAAAATATCTACAATTATCATTCTTTATCTACCATGTTTTGATAGAAAACGCAAGAAACCAAATTATCGTTTAGGTTCGTGTGTCGTAGTGCCTATATATGTAAAAGTAGTTTCTATTAGGGAAAACAAAAGTTTCGTGCTGAAGAAACTTTAGTTTCTATATAGGGAAACAAAAGTTTTCTGCTTGATAAACTTTTGTTTTTTACCATAAAAACTGCAAATGCTTATATGCTAATATTTTAAATACATAATACAACTAGTAGATACGTAGTGTGCCGCGTCTCCTTGCTGGCTGATCGTATCTCAAAATCACTATTGAAAAACAAATATTTTAGTGGTATTTATAAAATAAATTTTATAACTTGCGTTTAAGTTGTAAACTGTAATCTAAATGAAGAGAACACTAGGACTGACTTTGCTACTTTTCGCTACCCTTTTTTCTTGTATGCGCCAAGAAAAACCATTACCTGCGGAATTATCTCGTGCGGAATCTGTGATGTGGGAGCATCCGGATAGCGCATTATCTATATTACGTTCTATGCCTCAATCATCACTCTCTAGCGGAAAGAACTATGCTACTTGGGCGCTATTGTTGGCACAAGCCCGGGATAAGGTATATGGTAAACGCCTTCCGGATTCGTTGAATATCCCTTCCTCGGATAAGTTGGTTCAAGATGCGATGGATTATTTCGAGAAAGAGGATGACTTGAAAAGGATGGCGCAAGCGTATTATTATAAGGGACAATTATTGGAGGATCAGAAAAAGTTAACGGAAGCGATACCTCTCTTTTTAAAGTCTAAAGATATAATGACAAGGTTGGATGAGCCGCTTTTTACTTATCTGATCTGCCAATCATTAGGAAATACGTATCGTTATCAAGATCTTTATGAAGAATCGTTGGTACAATTAAAGGATGCTTATCAATACGCATTACGATCAGGAAATGGAGAACGGATATCTTATGCTCTATCGGAGCTGGGAAGAACTTATGTGCATATAAATGAGATGGATAGTGCCTTATTCTATTTTGGTAAATCATTGGAAAATGCTAAAAGATTAGGAAATTTAGAACTTGAAGCTATGGCTATGGGAGAGCTAGGCGTTGTTTATAATGAGTTAAGTCAAGGAGAAAAAGCTTTACATTACACTAGAAAAGAGCTTGACTTATGTTTACAAGTATCTTCCTTACATAAGCTTCCTCAAATATATTACAAGATAGGTAGTGCTTTTTGGAGTTTGGGGCAACTAGACTCAGCAAAGGTCTACTTTCAGAAATCTTTAGAAACGGACAATTTGTATACGCTAAGTGAAGCCTATGAAGTGTTATATTATATATGTGTAGAACAAAAACTTTACAAGGAGGCCATAGAATATAATAACCAATATCTTATTTACTCAGATTCGCTACAGGTAATAAATCATGCTGGAGAATTGGCTGAAATTCAGGCTCGGTATGATCATGAGAGATTGTTGAACATAAATAACCAGCTAAAACTAGAAAAAACGAATCAAGAGATAATCGGCTTGTTTGTCACTGCGGTTCTGTTGATTCTTATAATAGTCTATCAATATCGTGTATTGCGGAAGGAAAAATCTTTAGCGCATGCTAGAGAGCAAATACGAATTTACAAGGAATCGATAAGAGAGAATGAGAATCGTATAAAAGAAAATGAGCAATTGATCGCCACGTTAAATAATAAACAGCAGGAAATCGACGAGATTGTTTCAGAGAATAAAAGTTTATTGGATCAAAATGCGGAGTCCCATAAAGAGATAGAGAAATATGAAGAGCTACTGAAATCCTCATATAAGAAACTAGATGAGCAATTACCTTATTTCGATAAATTGAAAGACCTAAAAGAGCATCCTAAATATCTGAAGGATGCAGATTGGTCATTAATCATAAACTGGACAAACTTGCAATACCATCAGTTCTATACACGGTTAGAGAAAGATTTCCCTGATTTCTCCGAATTAGATAAGCGATATTGCTGCTTAATCAAGATGGGGTTCAGTTCTTCCCAAATAGCTGTTTTTGCGAACTCTCTCCCCGAGTCTGTATCCAAACAGAAACAGCGTATCAAACAGCGTATCAAAAAAAGCAAACAAATACCTTCCGACGTAAGTTTCTTACTAGATCAATATCTCAAAGAGTACTAAAAACAGGGGATGTCCATATGCGTGTTTTTAATTTATTGATTATCAGTGTTATCTGGTCTTGATTTGTCCATGTGTGTTCCTTGACTATGTATGAAAATGAGTCTACATTTGTGCTAGACTTTTATACAAAAGATATGCGTTTATACTCCATTATTATTCCTGTTTATAACAGGCCGGATGAGCTTGATGATCTGTTATCAAGCCTTTGCAAGCAAACCTATGTCCATTTTGAGGTTATCGTGGTGGAGGATGGTTCGGAGATACCGGCGAAAGAGATTGTTGGGCGATACCAAGGGCGATTGGATCTTTATTATTATGTGATCTCGAACTCCGGCCCGGGTATGGCGCGTAATCATGGCGCTAGGCAAGCGCTTGGCGAGTATCTGCTCATACTGGATTCTGACGTGGTACTACCCTCCACGTGGCTTGAGCATATACACGACTCGTTGAATCATTATCCGGTGGATGCGTTCGGTGGCCCGGATAAGGCGCATGCCTCGTTTTCCCCGATCCAGAAGGCGATCAATTACGCCATGACCTCATTCCTGACGACCGGTGGTATCCGCGGCGGGAAGAAAAAGTTGGATAAATTTTATCCCCGTAGTTTTAATATGGGAATAAGGCGGGATGTATATGAGCGTCTGGGCGGTTTTTCCGGCATGCGATATGGTGAGGACATTGATTTTAGCATACGGATCATGGAGGCTGGTTATCGGACCCGGCTATTTCCTTCGGCATGGGTTTATCATAAAAGGCGGACGGATCTCACGCAGTTCTTCCGTCAGGTACGTCATTCGGGGGAGGCCCGGATCGCGTTGAACCGGAAACATCCCGGCTCATTGAAGCTGGTACATTGCTTACCGGCATTATTCACGTTTTCAGTCTGTCTATTGGTTATCGGCTCATTCTTTTGCCGCTTGTTTCTGGTGCCTCTTATTATTTATGCCCTTTTATTGTTTGTAGACGCAATGTTCCGCAATAAATGTGATTTACGTGTAGGGTTGTTATCTGTAATAGCCTCTTTTACGCAATTGTTTGGATATGGTACTGGGTTCCTTAGAAGTATTATTTGAATGTTTATCTATTTATATTTTAGAACAACTTATATGAAAACAACAAGACTTTTTTCTTTCTTAATTTTAATTAGTTTAGTATCAAACGCAAATGCTCAACTCCGGGTTCTTTCAAATGGACGAGTACAAGCAGGCCTTTTAAAAGACAATAATGAGGACTTAGGAAATGTAACCTCTATGCAGATATATGGTCGGATAGGGGATGCACGCGCAGGTTCGAAATTAACATTTGGTGATTTTGGACAATATGCAAATCAAGGTTGGAATGTGTTTGCTGGAGAATATGGAACCACGGATACGGATCAACTTTGGTTGCATGGGAAATTGGGTATTTATATGACTACAAATGGTTATGCTAACAATGTCGTGGCGTATTACAATCCGGCTAGTAATACTAATTTCGTGTTCAATACGAATCTTCGTGTGAATGGAGTGAATATAACTTCAGACGCTCGCTTGAAGGAAAATGTAGAGTCGCTGCAAAATCCATTAGCTCTTTTAGAGCAAGTGAATGGGGTCTCTTATTCATACAACCTCTCTACACTTGAGGAGAATAGGGAGCAGGATGAGTCTAAGTTCTCTGCCACATTGGATAATGGGATATCGGGAAGTTCCTCCGATTCAGAGGAGATTATGGATGCCGCTACTATCGCAAAGATAAATAGAGACAAACAAATCCAAGCAGAGATAGATCGAAGAGAGGCAGCGGAGGCTAGTCGTAAACGAATTGGTTTTTTGGCTCAAGACATACAAAAGGTATTACCCGAACTTGTACAAACGGATGAAAACGGGATGATGTCTATAGATTATATAGGTTTTATTCCGCTTATCGTAGAAAGTATCAAGGAGATGCAACAAACGATCCAACAACAGAATGAGGTGATTGATAATTTGCAAGCTCTACTATCGCCGGAGGTACAATCTCAATTACGTTCGAGCACGACTTCCACAAGTAATATAAGTGCTGTGGATGGCGCAAAATTATATAATAGGGAAGGTGCATCTGTCTCTTATACCTTACCGGCGACGTTTGTGTCTGCTAGTCTACAGATATTTGATGTCACAGGTAAACCCGTGAAAGTTATTAAGTTGGATAATGGAAGTAGTAATGTGGTAGAAGTAAGCCGTTCGGAACTTGGTTATGGAACGTTTATTTATACGTTGTTTGTGGATGGGAAGAAAGCGGATACTTTGAAGAAGTATGTAAGTCTGTAATCTCAAGGAATTAAAAATAGAAATAACAGAATCATAAATTCTTTGATATGAAAGAGAGAATCGTCTTTTTTACATGTATCGTATTGACTTGCTTATTTTCCCCGTTATCATCACAAGAGGTTGACACGAGAAGCTGTGTGAGTACTTATACAAATCAGACAGTTTCATCAAGTGTATCAGTTTTGGGCTGTAATACGTTGGCTGTCCAAAATGTAACCGTGGCAAGTAATGGTAATTTATCTCTTTCCGCTCCGGCGCAAATTACGATTAATGGGCCTTTTGAGGTAAAGTCTGGCGGAATTTTGAATATTAGGCAATCCCAACAAATGATATTTACTTATACTTATGATGCGTCAGGAAATAGAACAACACGGCAATTTAGTGCGATGGCTTCATCTTTGGAGGCCGTTCCCGTAGACCAAGAGGAGGATTGATCAAAATATAATTTAAGTATACTTATAGATGAAATTAATATATTTATATACGATAGGGATATTTATCATGTTTATGTCCCCATCTTCTTATTTATGTGCCCAAGGAGTTGCTGAGAATAATCAATTTTTCGATTGGAAGGAAAGTGATTACAAGGCTTATGAGGATTCTTTATTGAAGGCTTTATATCCTCCGGTTATAGCGAAAACTGCAGAAAATCCGGAAAGGTTTTCACAGCAACCTCAGGCTTTTGTTCCTAAAGCCATATCTGATAATACTTACGTTCCGACTACAGTTACAATAGATAAATCGAAAGCTGTAGGAGAGATACCGATACAAACAGGTGTTTCCCCGACTGGAGCTAAAACCTATACGGTTCCCATACAGGTTTATCCGGGTATAAATGGATTTGAACCCCAATTATCATTGGCTTATAATAGCCAGCAAGGAAATGGCATCGTTGGTATTGGATGGGGTATTGGCGGTGTGCAATCGATCATGCGTACGAGTAGGAATATTTATTATGATGGTAAGCCCCAAGGAGCTTTACGTACGAAAGCGGATGCGTTCGTGTTAGACGGGATGCGTCTTATAAAGATCTCAGAGAATGCGACAACTATTAATTATGAGTCCGAGCAAGGCAATATAAAAGTAAAAGCTTTTTTGTCCGGCGATGTCGTGAAATATTTTGAGGTATTTTATCCTAATGGAACCAAGGGCATATTTGGATATGCCTCAAATACAAGCAATAAGATCTTTTATCCGATAGTTTCTTTGTCTGACTTGCGAAATAATCAGATCCTATATACTTATGTCGAGCAAGAAAACCATTACAGATTGACAAAAGTTGCTTATAATGGTGCCTCTGTGGAATTTCAGTATCAAGCCTCACGACCGGACCCCTTGGTCTCTTTTATAGGGGGGCTTAAGACAGGGGAAAGCTACTTGCTGGCTAAAATCATCAGTAAATTAGGCTCTACTGCGCTTTGTACGTATAGCTTGAGCTATAAAAACCAGAACAATAGCTCAGTTTTAAGCCAGATAGATTATTCCGCCTCCGGGCAATCTCTGAACCCTATAAAGCTTTACTATGGAGAAGGCATAACAGATGGGTCTTATGATAATGGTTCTGTCACACAGCTATATAATTGGTATGAATCAACGGATCCTGCTCGTATCAAGGTAGTGAAAGGAAGGTATGATTATGCGTCGGGGGCAGATGGTTTGATCTCTTTGCCTAATGAGAATCCCTATTGGGAGCATTACAGACATTCGACGGCTTTTCAGCATTCCCAGAATAGATATGACAATAAATTCACCGGAGAAGAGAAAATCTATCTTTATGCCGGATTGAATAGCGAGTACGCTTCCCCCATGCCCAATCTTACGACCGGAGCTAATTTTATCGATATCTTTTGTGCGGATTTGGAGGGAAAGCAAGAAGAGCATATCATAAAAGTAAACAATGGCGTTTCCGGTGATAATGATCAAGTGACTTTCCGTGTATATAGGGCCAGTTTGACTGTGGGATTGGTATCTAAATATACACGGACTTTTAATTTCCCGACCGTATTGACCGATGCGGATGGGGCAAAGAGCATACATCCTAAGTTTTATTATACAGGGGATTTCAATGGGGATGGAAAACAGGAAGTACTAGCGGTCTCTTGCCATCATCCTTTTGGAGAGACCAGTAAGACCTCTAAATGCTATATATTTGATTTGGAAAGTGGTAAGGTCTTATATCAGAGTTACTTGTTTCCCTATAACGTTAATTTTGTAGGCACGGAGCAGCCTGATCCTGAGGACGCATTTCAGAAAACAGATAGACTTCTGGTATTAGATTATGATGGAGACGGGAAAAGTGACATCGCTCTTATTAATGACTCCGGGGTAAATATATATACTTTTGATGTTTCCGGTAGTACTTGGACGGGCCGAAAAGTCTCTACTTATACCGGATTAAAAAAGGTGGATCTAAAAGATCGCTCGCTGTTGCTGGGGGAGATCAACGGAGATGGGCTTATGGATTTGCTGGTATCTCCGAAAAAAAAGGATCCAGTCTATACGTGGGCCGCTTATAACTCGATGGGAGATGGACAATTTTATAAATCCACGTTTGCCGGTACTCAAAACTCGGGGATTTCTACGGATGGCTTTTTGCTACAAGATGTAAACGGGGATGGTATGACAGACTTGATCCGGTATCATAGCTCCGGTTTCTTCACTTACCTCGCTAAGAAAAATAACGTGGGTTCGGTTGAATGTGCCCAAAATTATACATCGAAATCAATCTTGATCCCGACTAATATAAACAGTCATAATTATTTTAGTCAATTGGTCAGCTTGAAGAATGGAGTGGTTACAAAATATTCATTCAAGAGGAATGACAATAAAGGCGTTTTGGCCACGGGTATGGCGAATAGTTTGGGAGTGGTCGAAAAGAACACATACCTGTTGATGAATGAGGAGGCCATATCTTCCGGTACTTATGCTAAGGGTGCGAACGCTGTTTTCCCGTATGTGGACATTCAAGAGTCTATTCCTGTCATAGCCTTTTCCAGTACTTATATGAAAGGTAACCGGGTTGATAATTTCACTTTCACGTACCGAGGTGGTGTTATTCACCGCCAAGGATTGGGGTTTAGGGGATTTGAGAGTATATTCCGTACGAATTTGAAAGGGCAGCTTACGGAGCAATATTTTGATCCTTATAAATATGGCATATTGAAGAGTGAGGTTTCACCTGAGGCGAAATCGACCTATAATTTTGCCGTTAATGTTCAAGCCAATAAAACGGTCAAGATACGTTTAAGCAATAAGACAGAGCAGGACTTGCTTAAGGGTATTACTGCTACTACCGCTTTTGTATATGATACTTATGGAAATGCGACGCAAGAGACTATCACTTACACTGGGGGTATTACGGTAAAAAAGGCGAACACATTTTATAACAATACGGCAGAGAGTGGATATCTTATTGGTTTCTTGACCGATCAGAGCGTGACTACTACTCGTAATAGCAGTACTTATACCGAGCGAATGAATATTCCTTCGCATACGAACGGCTATGCGAATAGCAAGGTGTTCTATAAGAATGGAAATAAAGCGAAAACTTACGAGTATGTTTATGATACTCCGGGTAATATCACAAAAGAGACGCTATTCTTGTATGGTTCGGATAAAGGGCTGAAGACCGAATATGCTTATGATACGAACGGTCGATTGAAAAAGGTGACAAACCCATTAGGACTTGCAAATGAGTTTTCTTATAATACGGAGGGGCGTATGTCTTCTGAGAAGGACCACCGGGGAAAGTCTACGGCGCATACGTATGATCCATTTGGTCGGGAGACAAGTGTCACGTTCCCTGATAATACTACCGCTACTGTATCTTACGGATGGTCGGAGGAAGGGACAAACGCTTTGTATGCCATAACCCGTTCTGTGACGGGTAAACCTACTACTAAAAGTGTATATGATGCGTTGAATAGAGAGGTAAGAACGGCCGAGACTCGTTTTAATGGCAGTTTTCTAAAAACGGATAAAATTTATGATAGTTATGGAAGGGTGCAAAAAGTCTCTCGTCCGTTTGCCGGTAGTTCGGCTACGGCTTGGAATATCTATAGTTATGATACGTATGATCGCTTAACCGCTATATCGGAACCTTCCGGAAGAAAAACGACTCATGGTTATAGCGGCAATAGTATAACAACGGTGGAGGATGGAATCTCTGTCAAGCGGACGTATGATGCGTTGGGCAATCTTATATCTGTGGTAGACCCAGCAGGAACGATTACCTATAATCTGCGTCCGGATGGACAACCTTCTTCTATCGTCGCACCGGGTAACGTGACTACTTCATTTGGTTATGATGGTTTCGGCCGTCGGACTAGCTTGGGCGATCCTAGCTCTGGTACGACAACTTATGCTTATGACGCATCCGGCAACCTATTGAAAGAGACGAACGCAAATAATAAGGTTATCAATTACACATATGATACGTATAATCGCCTTAAAACGGCGACTTTACCAGAGTTTACGACTACATATACTTATAATGGCTACGATGAGTTGACGAAGGTCTCTTCTTCTGTCGGAACTTCCATTGATTATGTATATGATGCGTTGGGTCGTCTGTCGAGCCAGACAGAGACGGCGGTAGACAATAAATATTTACGAAAGGATTATACCTATAACGGAGGAAATGTAAGCTCTATTAAGTATACGTCTCAATCCGGAGTTTTGACAACCGAGAATTATAATTATGCGAATGGTCATTTAGTTGAGACCAAGCTGAATAACCAAACATCCATATTTAAGCTCACGAAAGAGAATGACATGGGGTTACCTACCGAGGTACGCTCCGGTGCCTTATCTCGTACCTATGGATATGACAGTTATGGATTCCCTACTTCCAGGAAGATACAGAAAACAGGGGTGACCACATTCCTCCAGAATATGGAGTATGTTTTCGATCCTGTTAAACGGAACTTGACTTACCGGAAAGACATTAATGTATCCCAAGAAGAGAAATTCTCTTATGATAATCTTAATCGTCTGACTTCCTACAAAGGGCTTATGGCAACTTATGACGCGAAAGGAAATATCTTAACCAAAGGGGATGTCAGTGGTACATTCGCATATAATACAAGTGGCAAGCCTTACGCCATATCTTCCTCTAGCGTGGCAAATGGTATTATGTCTTCCGCCACACAGGTTATTAGCTATACCTCTTTCAAGCGTCCGAACGCTATTACGCAAGATGGTAACGTGGCCTCGTTTACCTATAACGGCAATCAGCAGCGTGTGAAGATGCAGGTGGCTAAAGGGGGTAGCCGTTTGTTGACCCGCTATTATTTGGGGGATTGCTATGAGATCGATGAGACTCCCTCGGGTAATAAGGAGAAGCTGTATTTGGCGGGAGAGAATTACTACGACGCTTCGGCGGTATTGGTGAAGGATCATACGAATAGCTGGAAACTTTATTATATAGGTCGTGATTATCTGGGAAGTATCACGGATATCATCACCGAGGCAGGGACGAAATACGCGAGTTATAATTTTGACGCATGGGGTCGCCAACGTAACTCATCCAGTCACGTTTACATCCCTTCGGGGCAGGAGGTAGAGTTGTTCCTTGGTCGTGGCTACAGTGGCCATGAACATCTTAAGGAGTTTGGTCTGGTAAATATGAACGCCCGCCTGTATGACCCGGCTCTGGGTCGTTTCCTCGCTCCTGATCCGTTTGTCCAGATGCCGGACTTGTCCCAGAACTTCAATCGTTACAGCTATGCCATGAACAACCCGTTGAGGTATGTGGACGAGGATGGAGAGTTTATCCATATTATAATAGGTGCGGTTATCGGAGGAACAGCAAATTTGATCTATAAGGCTGTATCGGGTCAACTTCATAGTTTCAAGGATGGATTTGCCGCATTTGGTATTGGAGCCGCCGCCGGAGGTTTGGGGGCTGCGACTGGTGGGTTGGCCTTTGCCGCTGCTGGAGGTGCCGCCGGGGGAATCGGAGGCTTTTTGGCTGGAGCCGCCGCAGGTTCGGCGAGTACGGCGGTGATGATGCCTGTCCAAAGTGCGGGTAACTCGTTGTATTTCGGGGACCAGTTTATGAGCTTGAAGGATTATGGCTTGGGTATTTTGGGTGGTGCCTTGACAGGTGGAATCGGAAACGGTATGGTTGCCGCCTTGAAAGGTAATAACTTCTGGACAGGTAAGGACGTTAAATTCGGACGGACGATCTTCTCGTTCAAGAACACGGCGACAAGACCGGCACCGGAGATGAGGTTGATGGAGGCATCTACTCCTTCAGTAAATGTAGAGCGACCAAATCTAACTGCTACAGGAGATAAAATATCTGTGGCTAATGATCATAATACTTATACTGTTTATCAAGGAGTTGATGCAAATGGAGATGTATGTTATATAGGGATTACTAGCAGAAAGCCAGAAGTTAGATTCTCAGAGCATTTGAATTCAGGGACGAATAGGGCTACACTTGATTATAGACCGATACAAGGAACTGGGAACTTAAATAAGTTAGATGCTAGAATAATGGAGCAGAAATTGATAAATCGATATGGAATGCAGAAGAATGGAGGTTCTTTATATAATTTAAGAAATGAGATAAAACCTAAGTTTTGGGATAAGCATGGAATAGGTAAGTATTAATTTATAAAAATATTATCTTTACTGCAAAAAAGAAACTTGTGATAATATGGCAAAACGAATAGTGACAAAAATGGGAGATATTTTTTGTGTAGAAATAGATAATGGTTATAAAAGATTTTTTCAATATATCATTAATGATATAGAAGCTTTGAATAGCTCTGTAATACGAGTTTTCAAGACCCATTATCCCATGGATTATAGGCCGATTATAGAGGAGATTGTGATGGATGAGGTAGAGTTCTATGCCCATACGGTTTTACGTGCAGGGATAGTTTATGGGGCTTGGTACAAAGTTGGCAACTCAAAAGAGATAGGTGAAGGTCATAAGGATGTTCTATTTGGAACAGCTAGTGATGTCCGAGTTCTTCCAAACAAAGAACTTGAGTTTGTCAGTCCTTCGGAGAATTGGTATGTATGGCACATTAATGAACCTCCTTTGTTTGTAGGTAAACTTACGGAAAAGTATAAGGATTTAGAACAAGGTGATGTAATGTCTTATGTTTCTATAATTGATAGGTTGAGAAATGGAAGGTATATGCGTAAATGTCAAGGGAATGGATAGTTATGAAAAGAAACAGTGAATATAAATAATATGAAAGAATAGATAGTAGAATGGCTTTTGAATTTATGCCGTAACGAGGTAATACCAGAAAATAATGTAACATTAAATTTTGGTGTTTTTGAGTCTATATTAAAAAATAGGCTGTTTCGTGATAGAAAATGAGACAGCCTATTTTTTTGTTTGAGTTTTGTATATGTACTGATGCCGAGCTTATTTCTGAACTTTAATAAGTGTAGTTACACTATACAATCTGTTGATATATCTATCATCATAGAAGGCTTATCGGTGGAGCCGCCGCAGGTTCGGCGAGTAGGGTGATGATGATGCCGGTTCAAAGTGCGGGTAACTCATGATTTACAACCCACTATTGATAGAATACGATCAGGAAAGTTGTTTACGTTTCGTCATGATGGATCAACCTAATTATAATAATGTGACTTGTATTTCGTTAGAAAAATATCAAAAGTGAAATTGTATCAAATAATTATTGTGGAGATATGAGGGTCATCAAAATTTTCTTGCTGTTTGTTTGTTGTATTTCATTAGATGTACAATCTCAAACATTTTTGTCGGACACATTGGGTATCAATGAGGATGGCTCTGTTATCATTGCTAAAAGTTTGGCTTTACCCGGCTGGATTCTTGGAGTGGATGTGGATTCGACGGATAATTTGCTTTTTATCCGGTATCGGAATTTGTCGAAAAATGAGACTTCCTTGAAAAATAAGGGGGGAATATCCGTTTACTCCTTGGCTGATCAGAGGATGCTATGGCAACGTCCTGTCAATTATTTTAATCAAGATCCAAAGTTGACTTCAGAGGGAGTTTTGTTCGTGACAATGGGGAAGGCTACATCGTTGCTGGATTTGAAAACAGGTAATGAGGTTTGGAAGAAAAAGAAAATGATTCCTTATTGTGTGGACGCTAAGAACCGGATGTTTTTGGCTTATAAAGGCAGTTATATGAACGGGGTGTCTAACGAGTTGGAAGGCCATAGCCTTGCGACGGGAGAAAAGATGTGGAGCCGGAAAATGAGCCATGTATATGGATGGAATGAGAGTGGTTTACTGGATGACTCTACTCGATTGATTGTCTCGGATGGGATTCATCTGGTTCACATGGGAAATGGGGAAGGGCCGAGTTATGCCATGCCGACTGGGGCAAGTGATTATAAAGAGGCCGTCGCTCTTGGTGCGCTCGGTGTGGTGACGGGTGTCTTAACCGGTTTTGCAGCAGTGCCTACCGGGCCGAAGAAGGTGATGGAACTGGTATCGAATGTTTTATCGGACGACACGGTTTTTTACGTGGCAAGCCGGGAGAATTTGTTTTGTCTGGATCGGCAGTTGCAACCTAAATGGGGGTATCCGATACCTGATGGAATGGGATCTCGCTCTCATTTGTTTGCGAGAGGAGATAGCCTTTATATGATTAATATGGGAACAGGGTATCGAAATACTATTTTTGATACTTCTGAGGCTTATGCTCACGAATACTTAAGACTGAAGGTTGGCTGGCCGTTTATCGCCTGCTTCGATAAACGAAAGGGGGAGAAGGTTTGGTTTCGCCAGCTCTCGGATAAGAAAGAGATGGTGGAGGAGTTTGATATAAATTGGGAAGAGGATGCTCTGATGGTGTTGTTTTCCGATCATATCCGGAAATACTCGTTATCTGGGGATTCCTTATTGAGTGAGGTATCATGGAATACCGAAGTAAACGGGAAGTTATTATATCTTACCAATTCTTCTTATTTCTTGCAGGATTTTGAGGATAGTACATCTTATCAGCGATATAAACGCCCGGATTCGATTTATTGTTTGGTTACAGATAAGAATGAAATGGTTGAGCTAGACCAACAACTGAATGTTTTACAAACTTATCCTTTGTCTAGGTTACGTCCATTCAGGGATTTACCAAATGGGGATAATTTGATATTCTTGGGAGACAAAACATTGTGGGTTAATTCAAAGGGTGAAAAGAAAGCTTATTTACATACCTCATCCAAGATGTTTAGGGTAGGTGAAAAGTTTTTCATCTATAGTTTGGATGGTAAAAAGATATATGAATTTCCTTTATAATTAGGGGATATCCAAAGGCGGGTTGGATTGGTAAGTCGTATACAAATGCTTACATGGATAGAATCCCTGTTTTTGACAATGTATCCAAATAGTTTATTATATAACTATCAATGTTTTTAGGTTCTAGGGTATCCCTTGTCCAAGAAACTTGCTTTCCTGTTTCATCAATTTCTTTTTTAGCCCTATACAATAAATCGAAGTCACGCAGTAAAGATATTTTGGAATGTATATATAGTTGACTTAAGCATTGGATTACTTCTAAGACAGTTCTTCTTTTGTGATAATTTTCAAATAAGAGAAATCGAAGATAGTTCAAAAGTATGTATTCTTTGTTAATATCTAAATTGAACTCACATATAAGAATATCCATTCTTTTCCTTAGATCCTTTTGATTATCTATACAAGGTATCTGAGAAGCGAAGTCTTGCATGTTCTTGTTGACAAAGTCTGCTTTTATCATATTTTTAGACCAGGTTATCCATTTTTCATCAATTTCCATATCAAATACTGTCATGGCAAGTATCTCGAGGGTGTTTGGTACTTTATTTAATATTGCGGTGGGATTATAGAATGTGGATGTACGCAAATCAAAACGTCTCATAGCGTACAAAAGTTCTTCAATACTTTTATTTAGGTCTAACTTCGGAAAGACTTTGACTGGTATGGTGAAAAAAGCCATGTCTTGCTTTATCTCAAAAATACATTTCTCGCTCAGATAGCGATTCACATTTTCGATATGCTGTTCTTTGTCTTTTATTGATTTAGGTATATAATAAGGAATAATCATGCAAGTGAACCAATCTTCTTTTCCTTCATTCTTTAAAAGGCAAACCTCAATTCTGAAAAGTTTTCCCTCTTTTATGCATTCGAATGCTGTTTGGCTGACCTTTTTGGGTGGACTATCCCAAAGATAGAGTCCCAATCCTTGAAGTATGTATTTTCTTAATGTCTTTGGTCTCTTATAATTGTTGATAAAAGTCAATGTCAATGTCAGAGGTAAAATAAATATGAAGGGAATCAATGAGATTGCGATCAGTAGGTCCAATGGAATATTTCCGGATATGAGACCTGTAATAATTAGAATAGCCATACAAGGTATACAAAGGATAGTCACTAAAGAAAGTGAATATAGTAACCATCCTTTCAAGGTCAGAAACTCTAGATGAGTAAATTTACCCAAATCATGTATTATTAATTGTAGGTATTGTTTGATTGTAGAGATTGATATCTTATTTTCTTCCAGTTCCATTATGCTTGTTTAATGTCTATATTAATTACAAAATTACAACATATCCTTTATAAACTGGTATATTTCATGTAAATATGTAATAGATTACTTCATAGTTATGGTTAAATGTATTGTCAAGAAAGATATTTTGGCTATTTTTAATTTTTACCTTCTGAACATTTAGGGGTTCACTCTGTTTTAACAAAGCATTGGATATCCGGCATGTATTTAGTAGTGAATTAATTAAACGTCAAAATTATGAAGGTGAAAATATTATACACGGCTTTAATCTCATTGATCGCGGGAGGAGCGATGGCGCAAGATTGTACGTTCTTCTTTCCGCAAACAGAGGGAACGGTATGGGTCCGTAAAGGATATGACGCGAAGGGAAACTTACAATCTGTTATGAGTTATCAAGTGGATGAGGTGGAAACATTGCCTTCCGGCCAAGAGGTGGAAGCGGACTACGTATATACTAATCCCTCCGGTACGATCGTGAACAAAGGAGATATCAAGGCATACTGCCAGAATGGAGAATTTTTCCTCGACTCGAAAGAGACGCTCTCTTATCCGGGAGTGGTATCGGAAATGAATACGAATGTGGATATCACGGAGAACTTTATAAATTACCCAAATCCGTATGCGGCTAATTTCGATAAGAATAACGTGTATTTCGACGAGGCTTCCGTAAAGATCTACGATAAGAAGAACCGGAAGAATCGTAAGGATATGGCCATTAAGGATCGTGAGTTTATTAAAACGGAAAGCATAACAACTCCTGCCGGTACGTTCGATTGCGCTAAGGTAAAATATAATATCGCTACACGTTCCCCTAAATCAAAGGAGACAATCACTGGGTATGGCTATGAGTGGTACAGCCCGAATGTAGGCTTAGTGCGTACGGAACAATATGATAAGAATAACGTATTACAATCCTATACGGTATTGGAAGAATTAAAATAAAAAGGCGACTACAATCTTATGATTTGTATTAACCGGTTTAAGTGGATACGCTGTTGCTGAGAAGTGACAGCGTATTTTCTTTTATGGGAAAGATTGGGCAATTTTCTTTTTGTTTGACGTTTTTCGTTAACTTGCGGCAAATTTCGAAAAATGGAAAGAGAATATAAATCAAAAGTGGGATGGTGGTATCATCTGGTGATTATCATGGTGGTAATTGGTTGTGTGGCTGCGTTTTTGCGTACCAATATATCGGTTATAGTGGGTATGATGGTCGCTGCGTTGGGGGTGCTTCATGTTTTCTTTAATACGTATTACCGGATAACGGAAGATGATATGTTGATAGCGCATTGTAGTATTTTCCCGGAGAAGAAGATCGCTATCGCTGATATAGAGGCGTTGGAATCTACCGTGATGCCGGTGTCTAGCTACGCCCTTTCGTTGGATCGGCTGATCATATGGAGCAATGGGAAACCTTGGATGCTCATATCTCCGACCAACCGGGCTGATTTTATCAAACAGTTGAGAAAGATAAATCCTAATATACAACTTAAATAGATCTAATAGTATGAAATACGATGTCGCTATAATCGGTGGAGGTCCTGCCGGTTATACTGCCGCGGAGAGAGCGGCGCAGGGTGGGCTTTCCACGATTCTTTTTGAGAAAAACGCATTGGGCGGGGTTTGTTTGAATGAGGGATGTGTGCCGACAAAGACGCTTCTTTATTCCGCTAAGACGTATGATAATATCAAGCATGCTTCCAAGTATGCGGTGAAAGCGGAGAATCCTTCTTTTGATCTCCCGAAAATCATCGCCCGTAAGAATAAGGTCGTGAAAAAGCTGACAGCCGGTATCCGTATGAAAATGACGGAGCATGGCGTGGTGATGGTTACGGCGGAAGCTTGTATCCAAGGGCGTGCGACCGACGGGACGATTACGATCGCCGCCGGAGAAGAGCTATACGAGGCTGCGAACCTTTTGATCTGTACGGGATCAGAAACGGTAATTCCTCCTATACCCGGATTGGCGGAGACGGAATATTGGACGAGCCGGGAGGCGTTGCAATCGAAGGAGCTTCCGGCCTCTTTGGTGATAATCGGTGGAGGCGTGATCGGTATGGAGTTCGCTTCTTTCTTCAATAGCCTTGGGGTAGAGGTACATGTCGTGGAGATGTTGGATAAGATATTAGGCCCGATGGATCGTGAGCTGTCCGAAATGTTGCAAGCGGAATACGCTAAACGGGGGATTAAGTTTTATCTAAGTCATAAAGTGACCGGGGTGCATGGAACCGAGGTTTTTGTAGAGAAAGACGGGGAGACATTCACGTTGCATGGCGATAAGGTCCTTTTGAGTGTAGGGCGTCGTCCGGTTACGAAAGGTTTTGGCTTGGAGATACTGGCTCCGGAGACTTTTCGTAATGGGGTGAAGGTGAATGAGTACATGCAGACTTCCCTGCCAAATGTATATGCTTGCGGTGATATTACCGCTTTTTCCTTACTGGCGCATACGGCAGTTAGCGAGGCGGAGGTGGCCGTGGATCATCTCTTGGGCAAATCGCGCCCGATGAGTTATAAGGCTATTCCGGGTGTCGTTTATACGAATCCGGAGATCGCCGGTGTCGGGAAGACAGAGGAGGAGTTGCAGGCAGAAGGTATTTCGTATACCGTGAAAAAAATACCGATGGCATTCTCTGGGCGTTTTGTCGCGGAGAATGAGATGGGGAATGGTGTTTGTAAGTTGATCTTGTCGGAGGATGAGACGTTGATCGGTGCCCATATGTTGGGTAATCCGGCCTCGGAGTTGATCGTGATCGCCGGAATCGCTATTGAGAAGGGGATGAAATCGGATGAGTTAAAGTCGTTTGTGTTCCCGCATCCTACGGTAGGAGAGATTATTAAGGAAGCGCTTTATTGAAATAATTATGTACCTTTGTGCCGATAATAGCGGCACATGGGTACATTTGAAGGATATGTAGGGATTCGTTTGTGGGACGGACAATTGGTGGACGATGTGGTCTTTAGCCTTTTGTTCGTCTTATTTATGTGTTTTGCGTTGGTGTTCCGTACCAATTATCGTTTATTCCTGAAGATGATGCGTGATGTGGTATATGTGAAAGAACGTCAAAATTTATTTGAGGTAACGAGGGGGAGCGAATGGCTCTTCCGGAATTTCATGACGTTTCAAGCCTTGTTTCTTTGTAGCGTTTGCCTTTTTGCTATCGCTAGGGCATATGGGTATTTCAACCATTTGCTAGAAAATACGGTGTTGATATCTATTGGGTTGATAATGATGGTATTGATGCTGTTTTATTGGTGTAAGCGCTGTTTCTATTATTTATTGGGGGTTGTTTTTACGGACGCTCCGAAATACAAGTTTTGGAAGACTAATTATAACGCTATTATAGGAGCGTGGGGGATCTGTTTATACATTCCGGCACTTTGGTTGGTATTCGTGGGGAGCAGTATACAGATTCCTGTTTTGTTGTTTGTATTTTTCTATATTCTGTGTCGTTTTGTGATAATTTATAAGACCATACGGATATTTCACAGGAAAAATAGCAGTTTTTTATATATTAGTTTGTACCTTTGCGGCCAAGAAATATTGCCTTTAGTTTTTCTGTATGAAGGCATTATTTATTTGTATAACTTTATCGAGTCAAGTACTCTATGGCATTGAATATTAAAAAATTATTGGTATCACAACCGAAGCCTGCATCGGAGAAATCACCATATTTCGATATTGCAGAAAAATACGGTGTGGAAATAGATTTCCGCCCGTTCATCAAGGTTGAACCTTTATCTTCCAAGGAGTTCAGGCAGCAACGAATCTCGGTTTTGGATCATACCGCCGTTATTTTTACGGCTCGTACGGCTATCGATCATTTCTTTCATTTATGCGAGGAATTGCGTGTGGCTATCCCGGAAACGATGAAGTATTTCTGTATGACAGAGGCGATCGCTGTTTATCTCCAGAAGTATATCGTTTATAGAAAACGTAAGATTTTTTATGGTCAGACCGGTAAGGCAGATGATTTGGTGACTGTTATCGCCAAACATGCGAAGGAGAAATACCTAGTACCTGTTTCCGATGTACATAAAGATGATCTATTCGCTTTGTTAGACGCGAAGAAAATCAACTATACGAAAGCGGTGATGTTCCGTACGGTGAGCAATGATTTCGCGAAGGACGAGAAATTCGATTATGATATGTTGGTTTTCTTTAGTCCGTCGGGTATCTCTTCCTTATTGAAGAACTTCCCGGATTTCAAGCAAGACGATATAAAGATCGGCTGCTTTGGCCCTACTACGGCAAAGGCTGTTAAAGATGCGGGTCTGCGTTTGGACGTTGAGGCTCCCACGGTGGAAGCCCCTTCTATGACTGCTGCTTTGGATTTATATCTGAAAAAACAGCAAGACGGTAAAAAATAATGACGACAAAAAGGTATACCCTTTCAAAAGAAGAACGCCTGTCGTGGAAACGTTACATTGACCTATTATTCGAAAAAGGACAATCGTTCGTGGCGTTTCCACTGCGGGTCGTTTATTTACCGATGGAGGAAGAGATGCCTGCCCGTGCTTCCTTCTTAGTGAGTGTACCGAAGAAAAAATTTAAGAGAGCCGTAAAGCGTAACTTGATCAAACGACAGGTACGTGAGGCTTACCGGGTTCGTAAATATGATTTACTGGAACCGTTGGAAGCGAAGAATAAGGGCATGTTAATCGCTTTCCTGTACCTCGATAAAGAGATCCATCCGTACGCTGTGATGGAAAAGGCAATGAAGAAAGCGATCCATATCCTTCGGGATAAAGAATAATGAGACGCTTTTTTACCACATTACTCTTATTGCCGGTTTATTTCTACAAATATTGTATCTCTCCTATGACACCGGCTTCGTGCAGGTATACGCCCACTTGTTCCGAATATGCGGTGCAAGCTTTGAAGAAATATGGCCCTGTGAAAGGATTGTATCTTGCGGTTAAACGAATACTTCGTTGCCATCCTTGGGGTGGGAGCGGTTATGATCCGGTTCCGTAACGCCATGGGTTATTATGATATACATACGCATCAGATGCCTTTCCATAAGGAGGATATCGCGATTATAAATAGGATCGTGAGTCCAATGGGTGATATGCAGCCGGGTCCACTTCTTGATACGGTTATTCGCTCATATGGTATCCATCCGTGGTATATATATAATGTAAAGGAGCAGATGGACCTACTTAGGGTATTGGTGTCTGGTTCGGGAGTCGTGGCGATCGGAGAGGCTGGACTTGATACACTGGCCGAATCTCCAATGGATTTGCAAAAAGAGGTGTTTCTGGCACAAGCCAATTTAGCGGAGGAAACACATAAGCCATTAATCATCCATTGCGTAAAAGCGTGGGCGGATCTCATTGCCTGTAAAAAGGCCGTGAAACCGGAGATGCCTTGGATTATCCATGGCTTTCGAGGTAATGGTGAACTTGCCTCCCAATTGGTTCGCTTGGGGTTTTATCTCTCCTTTGGAGATCGTTTTAATCCATCGGCTTTGCGTGCCGCATGGCCTGATTTCCTTTTCTTGGAGACCGATGATAAATCGATTGATATCCGCGGGGTCTACCAAAATGTAGCGGAAGCGTTGGATATTCCGGAAGAAAAGCTGCGGATTCAAATCGCTAAAAACGTTTCTATCTTCCACCTAAACGGATAATTATCAATTATCAATTTTCGATTCTCAATTAAAAAGTCGTACCTTTGCCTCGTATGAGATAAAGTGACAAATATATTAATGTAATACGATATAAATTAATACGATGAATTTTGTAGAAGAATTAAGATGGAGGGGCATGATCGCTGATATGATGCCCGGGACGGAAGAGCAATTGCAGAAAGAGTTGACATCGGCCTATGTGGGGATCGATCCAACGGCAGACTCTTTGCATATCGGACACTTAGTAAGTGTGATGATGCTGAAGCATTTCCAACGTGCCGGTCATCGTCCTATCGCTTTAGTGGGTGGCGCTACCGGTATGATCGGTGACCCGTCTATGAAGTCTGCCGAGCGTAATTTGCTGGACGAGGCTACTCTTCGTCACAATCAGGATTGCATCAAGAAACAATTGGCTAAGTTCCTTGATTTTGACTCCGACGCTCCTAATGCCGCTAAGTTGGTGAACAACTATGACTGGATGAAGGGTTATTCTTTCTTGAATTTTATCCGTGATATCGGTAAGCATATTACCGTGAATTACATGATGGCTAAGGATTCTGTGAAGAAGCGTTTGAGCCGCGAATCCAGTGTAGGTATGTCTTTCACCGAGTTTTCTTATCAATTGCTACAAGGCTACGATTATTTGTATTTGTATGAGCATGAGGGTTGCCGCCTACAGATGGGTGGTACTGATCAATGGGGTAATATCACGACTGGTACGGAATTGATCCGCCGTACGTTGGGAGGGGAGGCTTATGCCTTGACTTGCCCGTTAATCACGAAGGCCGACGGTGGTAAGTTCGGAAAGACGGAATCCGGTAATATCTGGTTGGATCGTCGCTATACTTCTCCGTATAAATTCTATCAATTCTGGTTGAACGTAAGCGATGCTGACGCCGCCAAGTATATCAAGATCTTCACGGACTTGAGCCAAGAAGAGATCGCCGCTTTGGAGGCGGAGCAAGAGGCCGCTCCTCATTTGCGTCCGTTGCAGAAACGTTTGGCGAAAGAAGTGACTGTTATGGTTCACTCTTTGGAAGATTATGAGGCCGCTGTCGAGGCTTCCAATATCTTGTTTGGTAACTCCACGCACGAGGCTTTGTTGAAATTGGATGAGGACACATTACTAGCCGTATTCGAGGGTGTTCCTCATTTCGATATCTCCCGTGATGAATTGGCCGCAGGAATCAAGGCTGTTGATTTGTGTACTGAAAAAGCCGCTATCTTCCCTTCAAAAGGTGAGATGCGTAAATTGGTACAAAGTGGTGGCGTAAGTTTTAACAAAGAGAAATTAGCGGAGGTTGATACTGTAATCGACTGTTCTTCACTGCTTGACGATAAGTATTTATTGGTTCAAAGAGGTAAGAAAAATTATTATTTGTTGATCGCAAAGTAAAAAAATAATCAAAAAATTTGCAAGGTAAGATTTTATTCTTACCTTTGCATCGCTTTAGTAAAGCAATCGGATTGTCTCATGGTGTAATGGTAGCACTACAGTTTTTGGTTCTGTCTGTCGAGGTTCGAATCCTCGTGAGACAACTCAACAATCCAGAGAGAGGGATGTCAATTGTGGCATCCCTTTTTTATTTTGTGACATTTTCTCGTATAGATAGCTTATCCGATAAATCCCTAGGGAAAATGGGGTAGTACTTACTTTGGCCATGAAGTATATCTTCTCTGCCACTTGAAGTATATCTCCTGTGGTATTCGCAGTATAATTGTGGGGATAACCTTGCGATGTGTTTTTCATCTACACTTTTATTTATTTTTCATATATTTGTGGAAATTCTGATTTAAATCTATATTGTTATGTCACGTTCATTTCTTTTGTTTGGTTTTATCCTATATAGTGTTTTCTTGAGCAGTCTGGCGAATGCTAGTGATATCGATTTGTCTGCACCCATGGATAAAGGCGGGTGGAAATTGATATGGAGTGAGGAGTTTGACTATACGGGATTTCCTGATTCTACGAAATGGTCTTATGATACGGAAGGTAATGTATATCAATGGGGAAATAACGAGGCTCAATATTATACATCCGGCAGAAAGGAGAACGCTTGGGTCTCGGATGGGGTGTTGAGGATTACGGCCTTGAAAGAACCGATGGAAGGTCGTTCATATACATCGGCTCGCCTGATTACGAAAGGAAAAGGGGATTGGTTGTACGGACGTTTTGAGATTCGGGCGAAACTCCCGACTGGACGAGGGACATGGCCGGCCATCTGGATGCTTCCAACGGATTGGGAATACGGGGATTGGCCAAAAAGCGGGGAAATAGATATTATGGAAAATGTGGGCTATGATCCCGACACGATCGTAGGTTCTTCGCATACGGAAAAATATAATCATGCGATCGGAACTCAAAAAAATGCTAAAATTGCGTGTCCGGATTGTTATAAAGCGTTTCACGTGTACGCCTTGGAATGGGAGGAAGATGAGTACCGGCTTTATGTAGATGATCAATTATACTTTACATTTAAGAACGAGGGGACAGGCTATGAGGTTTGGCCTTACGATAAACGCTTTCATATCTTGCTGAATCTGGCGATCGGTGGGAATTGGGGAGGCCAAAAGGGTATTGATGATTCTCTTTTTCCACATGTGTTCGAGATTGATTATGTAAGAGTTTATAAGAAGTAGGGTGTAACGTGATGTTTTTTTATTTACTTTTGTGGTACATAACATTCTGTACTATATAGTGAAGGAGATACTTAAGAGGACGTTGGTTCGTATGTTGATTTGTTGCGTTATTGCCTTGTTATTTTGTATAACGGGGAATGCGAAGGTACCCTATATTCCTAAAATCATCAATTATTCCGTAAGCGATTACAAAGCGGGAAACCAGAATTGGGCCGTCTCCCAAGGCCCGGGAGGAAAGATGTATATTGGTAATAACCGGGGGCTTTTGGTTTTTGACGGTATTCACTGGGATCTTGTGAAATTACCGAATAATCTAGGTGTCCGTGCTTTGTATATATCGAAGGACGGACGTATTTATGTCGGCTCTTTCGAGGAGTTCGGGTATTTTGAGATGGATGATGAGAATGATCTGATTTATCATTCACTCAGTTCGTCTGAGATGAACGTCTATCTTAATAATGATGAGTTCTGGACGATTAATGAGTATAAGGGTGAGATTTATTTTCAATCATTCCGGAGCTTTTTTATTTATGACGGGGAAAAAGTAAGAAAAGGTGTATCTGACCTGTCCCCATTGTATATTTTCACATTGGACGATCATCTATACGTTCAGTTCATGGAGGGAGGAAGCTTTTGTCGAATGGATGACGGCCAGTTTACAGAGTTACTCTCGAAAAAGGTTTTGGAGGATGATGTGGTTTCGGTCTTGCCATTTGATCATCAGCTATTATTGGTCTCGGCTCGTAGTGGATGTTTTATCTATGATGAGGTGCGTAAAAAATTGTCTGTGTGGAATACACCAGCCAATGAGATATTAAAGGAAGGGATCGCAAACCGGGGAGTCATGATGAAAGATTCTACTTTTATTGTGGGTACGATTTCTAATGGGGTTGTAGCGATTAATAAGCAGGGGGAAACTTTGTGGCATATCAACCGGGAGAATGGCTTGATTAATAATACGGTATTGAGAGTATTTGCTGATAATTCGGATAATTTATGGGTTACATTGGATAATGGTATCGCGCAGATACATGTGAATTCTCCGATCTATTTTTATGAACCGCTTGAGGCCCAGATTGGTATGGTGCATGATATGGTGATAGAGAAGGGTATTGTTTATTTAGCTACGAACCAAGGTCTTTATGCGTTATCTGAGAATGATAGTTATCCAACCTTGATTCCCGGTACTCAAGAACAGACATGGTATATCTCCGATGTCGGAAATCAACTGATTGCCGGACATAATACAGGTACCTTACAGCTAGAGGGCCGAAAAGCTACTCAGATACCGGGGCCCAATGGAGGGGGTACCGCATTACGTAAGACAATTATCCATGGAAAGGAAGTTTTACTCCAGATGTCTTACCGTCCACTCAGTGTTTTCACCCGGGATATGGTTACTAATCGTTGGAAATTTAGCCATAATGTAGAAGGATTCTCTAATTTGATCAAATCGTTTGAGGTTGACCCTACCGGCAATATATGGGCTAGCCATATGTATAAAGGTATCTATCGTCTTCGCTTGAATGAGGATTTGAGGAGTGTGAAAGAGATGGAGTATATCGGAAAACTGGAGGAAGGTAATGAGAGTGGTACGATTAATGTAATGAAATTACGCGGACGTATTGTTTTCTCGGATGGGAGTAAGTTTTATACTTATGAGGATTTGACTGGAAAGATCGTTCCTTATGATTTGTTGAATGAGGATTTTCCCGAGTTAAGCGATACCTATCGAGTTGTTTCCTTGAATAATGATTTATATTGGTTTATCCGGAATTCGGAATATGTATTGTTAGGATATGAGTCCGGGCGATTCCAGTTAAAACAGCGTATTCCTTTTACTTTGTTTGATAATCCGACCATAGAGGATAGGGGAAATATTTATGTGGCTTCCGACGGGACGTCTTATTTTTGTCTAAACGGGGGGATCGCTCGTTATGACAGATACCGGAATTATGTGGATACGACTCGAGTTCCATTGAGTTTGTCGCAAGTAAGAGCTTATAATCGGCACGAAAATGAGTTCGCTCCGCTCCCTTGCAAGGGAGCGGACGCACCGGAAGCTGGTGCGTCCGCATTGAGTTATAGTTATAATACAATCCTTTTCAAGTTTTCGTATCCGGATTTTACGGGGCGCCGTTTCCTGATCTATTATAAATTGGACGGATTTGATAATGAATGGATAGAAGGCACCAGTAATTTTCAACGGACTTATTCTAATTTACCCTATGGTAATTTTGTGTTACATGCGGTTGTGAAAGACGATCGAGGAAAAGAGCTATCTTCTCTGTCTTATCCATTCAAGATCGAACGTCCGTTTTATAGCTCTTGGTGGGCTCTGATCATCTATTTTGCTTTGTTTTTATGTATACTGGTTGTATTAGTGAGAATGTATACGATGTGGATTGTCATGCGTGAGAAGAAAGCTAACGAGGAGCAAAAGAGATTGCAAGAAGAGCAATTGAGGGCGCAAGAGCAATTAATTGTTAAGCTAGAGAATGAAAAATTAGAAAATGACCTTACTTATAAGAGTAAGGAATTAGCCAGCGCTACTTTGTCTGTTATCTCTCATAATGATTTCCTTGAAGGTCTAAAAAAGGAAATACAAGCTCAACAATTATCAGGAAGTTATACGAAACGATTCTTCGATAAACTTATCCGCATGATCGAAGAGAATATATCAGGCGAGGATGAATGGGCCATTTTCCAGACTAATTTCGATCGTATCCATGAAAAGTTCTTTACGAATCTAAAAGAGCGGTATCCCGATTTGACTCCGGGCGATTTACGATTATGCGCTTTATTACGTTTGAATATGCCAACTAAGGATATGGCTCGTATGCAAAATCTTTCCGTACGTGGTATCGAGGCGGCGCGCTATCGATTGCGTAAAAAACTAAATCTACCGGAGGGCCAAAGCTTGGTAGATTTCATGATCCAGTTCCACTAAGAAATTTCATAGTTATGAATGAAAAATATCATAACTATGAAATAAGAAAATCATAACTATGAGTTTTCCTTGTCATTTTTGTGTTCCCATATTTAGTGAGATGTGTTTAATAACATATAATGTTCTCCTTTTGAATTAACAAATGTATTATAACTGAAAATAAGATAATTAATATGTATTGCAGTAGTATAAAAGTAGTAATTTTCTGCTTGCGCAAGGCTTGCAGTAGTGTTGAAGTATACAAAAATTTGCCCTTTTTTAGGTTTGGGTGTTCATTTGCTTCAAATTTAATAATGAGTGTAAAAACAAATGTTCAACTTTAAAACTAGAATGAATGAAAGCTAAATTAATGCTTTGTTTATGCCTGTTACTTGCCGCGACAACAATGTTTGCGCAGAATCTGACAGTTACTGGTGTGGTAACTGAAAAGGCCACAGGATACCCGGCTATCGGGGTGAGTGTTTTGGTTAAGGGTACGACTAACGGTACCATAACCTCTATGGATGGAGACTATACTTTGAGTAATGTTCCCAAGAATGCGACTTTAGTATTTAGTTATGTAGGTATGACTACACAAGAAGTTCCGGTTAACGGACAGACTGTAGTAAATGTTCTTATGAGTGAGGATACGCAAAACTTGGAAGAGGTTGTCGTTATCGGTTATGGTACGAGTAAGGCTAAGGATTTGACAGCTCCAATTGCCGTGATCAAGGCTGATGAGATTACGAAACATGCGACATCATCTCCGATGAGTGCTTTGCAAGGAAAAGTGCCGGGTGTGCAGATTACGAATAGTGGCCAGCCAGGTTCCGGTCCTTCCGTACGTATTCGTGGTATCGGTTCTATGAATACGGATAGCCAACCTTTGTATGTTGTAGATGGAATGTTCTTTGATAATATTGATTTCTTGAATAATAGTGATATTCAAGATTTGTCTATTTTGAAAGATGCTTCTGCCGCTTCTATTTATGGTGTACGTGCGGCGAATGGCGTAGTCTTGGTTACGACAAAGAAAGGTGCGTTGAATCGTCCTGCTACGGTTACTTATGATGGTTATGTTGGCTTTCAAAAGGCTACGAATGTATTGAAAATGGCTAATAGTGAGCAATATGCGACTATGATCAGTGAGATGGGTAATGAAACCTTACAGGCTGTTGTAAATAACGCTAAAAATGTTTGGGGAACACTTCCGAATACAAACTGGTATGATGAGATCTTACATACAGCTTTAACTCACAACCATTCTTTAGACATTTCTGGAGGTACTGAAAAAGCTACTTATTCTGTGGGTACCTCTTATTTGTATCAAGATGGTATCTTGGATTCTAAAAATGATTACTCTCGTTTCAATTTGCGTACGAAAGCGGATTATAAGGCTTTTGATTGGTTGAAAGTAGGAGCTAACGTTGTTTTGAGCAACTCTACGCAAAACTTGCCAAACGGCGAGGTTTGGTTAGCAGCTTTCCGTACACCGGGTATTATTCCTGTATATGATGAAAATAGCTCCTTGAATCCGTATCCTACGAAATATGGTTCTCCTGCCCAAATCGGTTTGAGTGAGTATTACTACAATCCGGTCGCTCAAGCGGAGTATTATGATTCTAAAAATTCAATGTTGCGCGTAATGCCTTCTTTCTATGCGCAATTCGACTTCTTGCCGGAGAATAAGTTATTCTTTAAAACGGCTTATAGCCAAGATATCAATGTTATTCAGACAAGAGCTTATACTCCTGAATATTTGGTTGGTGGAACTCAGTTGAATTCGACTCCCCTTTTGAATAAGAAGAATGATATTTATCACAGTTGGATTTTAGATAATACATTGACCTATACAGATACGTTCGGTGATCATGGTTTAACCGCGATGTTGGGTCAATCCGTACGTGAAGAGAACTGGCGTAACCTATGGGGAGAAGCTACAGGTGTTCCGGGCGGACACGAGGAATATTACTATTTGAATCAAGGTAATGCGGATGGACGTAAAACTGGCGATGACGGTACGACTTATCGTGGTGTTTCTTGGTTCGGTCGTGTATCTTATGATTATAAAGGCAAATATTTATTGTCTGCTACAATGCGTGCCGATGGTTCTTCCAAATACCAAGAGAAATGGGGTTATTTCCCTTCTGTAGGTGCTGCTTGGAATATTTCAGAAGAAGGATTCATGAAAGATCAGAAATGGGTTGATTATCTGAAATTACGTGCGAGCTGGGGTAAGTTAGGTAACGATAAGGTTGCGGCTAGTGATGGTTTCGCTTCCATTACGCAAGATATGGGTACCTCTGGTATATTTGGAGGAAGCGCTGTTCCTGGTTATACGAACTTGGTTTATTTTAGTTGGTTAGGTTGGGAAGTCGTGAATGAGACGAACGTCGGTTTAGATTTTCGTACGTTGAATAGCCGTTTGACAATAGAGGCAGACTGGTATTATCGTTTGACTCAAAATGCCGTGATCGATGCTCCTCTGCCAATGGGTGCCGGTAACTTATTAGGTAACAGAGGTGAGATTTTGAATACAGGTGTTGAGTTGTCTTTTAACTGGGCTGATAAGATCGGTAAAGATTTCTCTTACTACATTGGAGCAAACTTGACAACCTTGCACAATGAGGTAAAAGATTTGAATGGTTTATCTTATTTATATGGTGGTTCTGCGGAGTTCCGTACGATTTCTCAAGTTGGTGGTGAGTTGAATGCTTACTATGGATATGATATTGAGGGTGTTTATCAGAATGCCGCAGAGGTCGCTGCTGATCCGATTGCTGTAGCAAATGGTTTGGAGCCCGGAGATTTCAAGTATGTTGACCAAAATAAGGATGGTAAGATTGATAATAAAGACCGTGTAACATTGGGTTCTTATATCCCGAACTTCAATTACGGTATCAACTTAGGATTCTCTTACAAGAATTTCGATTTCTCTATGGTTATGCAAGGTGTAGCTGGAAACCAGATCGTAAACCGTAAACGTGGTGACCGCCGTTGGCACTCTGAATTGAACTATGACTTAGATCAGTTCGAGAATCGTTGGACAGGTGAGGGCTCTACTAACGAATATATGTCTGCGAAAGGTTCTGTAAAACCTTGGAATATCTCTAACTTTAACTCATTCTATGTAGAAGATGGTTCTTATTTCCGTATTCAGAATGTACAAGTTGCTTATACATTCCCGAAGAAAGACTTTGGAAAATTCAAGATGCCGAGCATTCGTTTGAGCTTGACTGCTGATCGTCCTTTGACTGTTTTCAAGGCAAACAGCTTCAGCCCAGAGTTGGGTAGTAAGAACGAGAAAGGTGAGATAGCATCTTCTTCTTATGGATTTGATGAGCGTGTATATCCTTTAGCATCTTCTTATACGTTAGGTCTTCGTATTATTTATTAATCTTTAAATGCTAATCAGAAGTATATGAAAAATATATTAAAAAAACAGATTTTATGGGCTATCCCTTTAGCCTTTTCATTGCTGACATCCAGTTGTAGTGATTACTTGGATAAGCTTCCAGAGAATACTGTAGAGGTAGAGGGTATTGATTATACGAATAAATCGAATATGTATATGCCTGTTTCCGGTGTATATGCGACCGCTCGTGGTTATCTGGGGTCTTGGTCCTCGTATGGATGTATCATAGTTCGCGGTGACGATGTGAATAAAGGAGGATCTCCTACGGACCAGATTGAGTATGAGTATGCTAGTAAATTCCAGTATGATCGTTTGACTACTTTCTGGGCATTAAGTGGCCTTTGGGGAAACTGCTATTATGTTGTCTCTACTTCTAATTCAGCATTGGAGTCTTTAGAGAATTATGCTAAACATTTGACGAGTGAGTCAGACAAGCAATTAAACGCTCAATATGCTGCTGAAGTTCGCTTTTTCCGAGCATATGCTTATTTCCAGTTGGTAAATTTATTTGGCGATGTGCCTCTTTTGTTAGACAATCAAGAACTGAATGTATTCAAGAATACGAAAGAGGATGTAAAGAAGTACATTTATGACGAGTTGGATTATTGTATAGCAAACTTACCGGCTATTCGTCCGAATGAGTCTGAGCATCCGGGAGCGGTTACAAAATATACCGCTGAGATGTTGAAAGCGAAACAGAAGATGTATGATAATGAATGGGATGAGGTATTGGCCTTGACCGAGGATATCGTCAATAGCGGAAAGTTTGAGTTGTATAATGACTTCTATGAGTTGTTTAAGATTCCGGGAAAATTGTGTAATGAGTCTTTGCTAGAGTATCAATTTACTGACTTTGGAAATGGAAGTGGTGATATCGTTTCTTCTGACAACTGGTTTGCGTTCCAAGGTCCTCGTGGAGAGGCTCCTATCTCTGGATGGGCATTTATTGAGCCGACTGAGAAAATCCGTAATTTATTCTCTAAACGTGGTGAAGCGGTTCGTGCGGAAACAACGTTCCTCATGACGGATGCCACTACTCGTGACGGTGATTATATTCCTGTCGCTCAACCGGGTGAACCGACTGCTTATAATGGAAAGGCTTATACACCGGCTAATCAAATGACTCCGGGACGTACTGGATATGGCGATAATAATAATATCCGTGTATTCCGTTATGCTGATGTGTTGTTAATGAACGCTGAGGCTAAAGTTCGTAAGGGACAAAATGGAGACGCTCCATTAAACTTGGTTCGCGAACGTGCTGGTTTAGCTCCGATTGCAAATGCGACTTTGGATCAAATTCTGGAAGAGCGTCAAGTTGAGTTGGCATTGGAATGGGGCGAACGTTTCTTCGATTTAGTCCGTACGGACAGAGCCACTCAAGAACTTCCGGGTTTTGTGAAAGGAGAAAGCGAATATTATCCGATACCACAGGATCAAATTGACTTGAATCCTAACTTAGAAGCTGAGCCTGTGCCTTTTGAGCCGGAAGTAACAGAGTAATATAAGATTCTCATTATTTACTAGACCTTTGTAGTTTGGCAAGGCGGTGTCAACCCGTTTGGCACCGCCTATTTTATCTCAAATCATATCTTTATTTATATAAATATCAGCATCATGAAACACATCGCATTACTAACTACTCTCTTATTATCCGCCAGCTTGCAAGCGGTGGAGAAACCTTACGACTATGTTTTCTTCGAGAATAGCTTGATGAAAGGGGATTACTTTTATTCTCAAGCGAAATATACCTCACCTTCTTGGATTAAAAATGCGAGACATCATCTTCCAGTTGCCGGCTCTGTCGCTTTTACTCCCGGCAATTCCTTGGAGCTTACCTATGTATCCGCTCCCGGTGGAGATTGGTATAGCGAGATACAATATTGCCCGGTCCGTGGCAATGACTTCTTTCGTGAGCCCTCTACGCTCTCTTTACAAGTACAACTGAGAGAGAGCATGAATGCTGCCGCTCTTCCCAATATCGCTATTCGTTATGCGGACAGCACGTATACCCAATACCTAAACCTGAGAAATTATCTGAAAGATACACGTCCCGGCGTATGGCATTCCGTATCCATTCCTTTGAAGGATTTCGGATTAAACGCCGTGAACGATACGAACATCAAGAAATTAGCGGCTGTAGCCCTTCGTCCCGGTACGGCCGATGGAAACGAATATACGATTTATCTGGATGATATAGAGCTTTTGCCGGCTTCCCTTCCGTCGGTAAGTACCTTAAACGCTCCGGTCTTGCAGGAAGCTAAGGCTTATGAGCGTCATATCGATATCAAATGGATTCCTCAATCAAAGGAGGATATAAAATACTATCGCATTTACCGTTCTTTCGACGGGATCACTTACCAGCCGGTCGCTGTCCGCCGCCCTTGGATGAATCGTTATACCGATTTCTTGGGAGAGGTTGGTAAAAAGGCTTATTATAAGGTGACGGCCGTGGATTATGCGCTGAATGAATCCAATGATTCCCAGACAGTCTCGGCCACTACCTATCCAATGACGGACGAGCAATTGCTGGATATGGTACAGGAAGCGAACTTCCGTTACTATTGGGAGGGAGCGGAGCCAAACAGCGGTCTTGCCCGTGAGAATATTCCCGGACGGAATGATATGATCGCTACCGGGGCTTCCGGCTTCGGTATCATGGCGATCGTGGCGGGTATCGAACGGGGATTTATCACCCGGGAAGAGGGCGTACAGCGTTTCTTGAAAATCACTTCTTTCTTGGAGAAAGCGGATAAATTCCATGGGGCGGTCTCTCACTTTATCGATGGGACAACCGGGAAGACGGTTGCTTTTTTCGGCCCGAAAGATAATGGAGGTGATTTGGTGGAGACCTCTTTCTTATTCCAAGGGCTGTTAACGGCTCGTCAATATTTCAACCAAGAGAATGACAAGGAGAAACAAATCCGTAAGAGCATCGATAATCTATGGAAAAACGTGGAATGGAGCTGGTATAAGCAATTTAAGGACAGCCCATATCTATATTGGCACTGGTCTCCAGATCAGGCGTGGGTGATCAATCATAAATTGATCGGCTGGAATGAGACCATGATTACCTATATGTTGGCTATCATGGGGCCGAAATACGGAATCTCTCCGGAGATGTATTATAGCGGCTGGGCCAGCCAAGAGGAGTATGCGCAGGAATACCGTGCCGGTTGGGGGTGTGTAGAAGATGGTAAGATGTATACGAATGGTAATACCTATTATGGGGAGAACTTAAAAGTCGGTGTCTCCAAGGGCGGTCCTCTTTTCTTTATCCATTACTCCTATCTTGGGTTGGATCCGCATAAGTTCACGGATAAGTACACGAATTATTTCGAGAACAACCAGAAAATGGCAAAGATCAATCAACGGTATTGTATCGAGAACCAAGGGGGGTATGTAGGTTATGGAGAAGATTGTTGGGGATTGACCGCTAGCGATTTCGCTTGGAACTATCAAGCTCAGGAGCCGATGCCGCACCGGGATAACGGAACGATGGCACCTACGGGCGCTCTGGCTTCTTTCCCTTATACGCCGGACGCTTCCATGAAAGCCTTGCGGAATTATTATCGTAACTACGGCTGCTTCTTATGGGGTGAGTACGGTTTCCGGGATGCTTTCAACTTGACTGTAAATTGGGTATCTCCCTTATTTATGGGATTGAATCAAGCGCCTGTAACGGTTATGATCGAGAATTACCGTACGAATCTGTTGTGGAACCTTTTCATGAGCCATCCGGATGTCCAGAAAGGTATCCAAAAGATTCAATCCATAAAATAATAATGCGACAAAAAACAACAATAACTTATCTTGAACATAATATGCTGGCATGTAATAGAATAAATAGGGCTATCGCTTCTTGGAAAAAACATGTACGTGTTTTCTCGGAAACATGTACGTCTTTTTCGGAAAACACGTACATGTTTTTCCGGAAAGACGTAGGAGTTTCTAGCGCTTCCTTAAAAGCCTACAATAAGTGTATGCTCGTATCGCTCCTTGCCTCTTTCTTCGCGGTCTCTACCGTAAACGCTCAAGTAAACGAGCGGGGAGATTCCGTGATCGTGATCAAGGGGCAGGTAAGCGATTACTATATTACCGTATCCCCAGAGCATTTTCTGGAAGGTACGATTACCGGACCGGACGGCAAGCCCTTGGAAGGCGCTACGGTGATGTTCACGGCTAGCCCGGTTCATTATACCACCGATGCGACAGGCTATTATAAGATACAAGCAAGCCGCTACGATCATGAGTTATTCGTGTATTATCCGGGGATGAAGTACGCTTATCGCACGTTTGGCGATAACGATACGAAAATAGATATCCGGATGGAAGCGGATCCTCGTGATGTACGGGTAAAAGCTCCTCAGCAAGCTACCCGCTGGTTCGACGCTACGGCCGATCATCCCTCTACCTATTGCAACCCGATGAATTTGAGCTACTGCTTCCGGGCGAATCTGCCGGATTTGGTGAAGAATGGCTCTTTCCGCTCTACGGCTGATCCGATGATGGTCATGTATAAAGGGGAATATTTCCTTTTCGCCACGAATCAAGCCGGATTCTATTATTCCAAGGACTTGAGTAATTGGGAGTTTGTATTCGCCGGTTTCCAACGTTATCCGGAAGATGACGACTTGTGCGCTCCGGCCGCTTTCGTAAGTGGAGATACCTTGTTCTATACCGGTTCTACCTATGCGGGATTGCCTATTTGGTATAGTACGAACCCGAAAAGCGGAAAGTTCAAGCGGTATGTGGAGAAAACGGCTCTTCCTAGTTGGGACCCGGCATTTTTGCTGGATGATGACGGACGTTTGTATATGTACTATGGTTCAAGTAATGAGTTTGCTTTGAAGGGAGTGGAATTGGATCGCCGTGATTTCCACCCGATCAGCAAGATCCAAGAGATCATGATGCTGCGCCCGGAAGAACACGGATGGGAACGTTTCGGGATGAACAATGACGATAGTACGACTTTAGCGCCTTTTACGGAAGGAGCTTTCGTGACCAAGCATAACGGTAAATATTATTTCCAATACGGTGCGCCGGGAACGGAGTTCAAGGTCTATGCGGATGGTGTCTATGTATCCGACAAGCCGATGGGCCCGTTCACCTACCAGAAACATAACCCGATGAGCTATAAGCCGGGAGGTTTCGTACAAGGTGCCGGTCATGGTGGTACTTTCGAGGATGCGTATGGCAATTACTGGCATGTGGCTACTTGCATGCTTTCTTTGAAATATAAGTTTGAGCGTCGTATTGGTTTGTACCCTACGGCATTCGATAAGGATGGCGTGATGTATTCGAACACCGCTTTCGGGGACTATCCTTTGCTTACGCCGAAAGGGAAGGTCGATGATATCGCGAATACGTTTTCCGGTTGGATGTTGCTATCGTATGGAAAACCGGTGATGGCCTCTTCCATGGATAGTACGTTAGTACCAGAGAATGTAACGGATGAGAGCATGCGTACTTTCTGGTCCGCCCGCTCGGGAGAGCCGGGTGAATGGCTCCAGATCTCTTTAGAGGGATTGAAAGAGGTACGTGCGATCCAGTTGAACTATTACGAGCATAGAGCCGTACAGCATAATAAGGCGATGGACTTGTATCATCAATATCGTATTTATCATTCTATAGATGGACAAAATTGGGAATTGGTAGTCGATAAGAGCGATAACGACAAGGACGTTCCGCACGACTATATCGAGTTGCGTGAGCCTTTGAAAACCCGTTATTTGAAAATAGTGAACGAACATGTGCCTTCGGGCAACTTCGCTATGTCTGGATTTCGTATTTTTGGAAATGGTTTGGGAGAAGCTCCCGCCGCCGTTAAGAACTTAAAGGTGGAACGCTCAAAAGCGGATAAGCGGAATGCGATGATCACTTGGGAGCCGGTAAAAGAGGCGTACGCTTACAATATCTATTATGGTATAGCGCCGGATAAATTGTACAACAGTATCACGGTACTGGGAGATACGATGTACGATTTCAGGGGCTTGGATAAGGATACGGACTATTATTTCTCGATCGAGGCATTGGGAGAGAGCGGCCGTTCACCGATGAGTAAAGTATTGAGACGATAACTATTTTAAATGTATATATCTATGAATACCTATTTCCGTACAGGCGTTGTTACCCTGTTGCTTGGCTTTTCGTTGACCGCTTGTCATGAGGCCAAGAAAAGTGACACATCCGCAGAGTCTACGCCCAATGAGCGTAAGTTGGATTTTCAGTCGGATGATGAATTCTTGACCTATATACAAAAGGCTCACTTTAATTATATGTGGGAAGGTGCGGAGCCTACCTCCGGACTGGCCTGTGAGCGTATCCATACGGATGGCGTGTATCCTGAGAACGACGCTGATATCGTGACCACCGGGGGTAGTGGTTTTGGCATCGCCGGGCTGTTGATAGGTATTGAGCGTGGTTTTATCACCCGTGAGGAAGGTGTGGCCCGTTTTCATCAAATCGCTGATTACTTGGCGAAGGCCGATCGTTTCCATGGGGTCTGGCCTCACTGGATGCATGGACCTACGGGTAAGGTAAAGCCTTTCGGCCAGAAGGATGACGGAGGCGATTTGGTAGAGAGCGCTTTCTTAATGCAAGGTCTCTTATGCGTACGCCAATATTTCAAGGACGGTAATGCGAGCGAGAAAGCGTTGGCCGCGAAGATTGACCAGCTATGGCGTGAGATGGAATGGACATGGTATTTGAACGGGCAGGATGTATTGTATTGGCATTGGAGCCCGAATTACGCATGGGAGATGAATTTTCCTTTGGAAGGTTACAATGAATGTCTGATTACTTATATTTTGGCGGCGTCTTCGCCTACGTATCCGATCCCGGCTTCCGCTTATCATAACGGATGGGCTCGTAAAGGAGGGATCAAGAGCGATGCGGTCGCTTACGATTTACCTTTGATCTTGAAACATAATTATGCCGAGGAGTACGGCGGTCCGTTGTTCTGGGCACATTATTCTTATATCGGCCTATGTCCGGTCGGCTTATCGGATCGATACGCTAACTACTGGGACTTGAACCGGAATCACGTATTGATCGATTACCGTTATTGCGCGGAAAATCCGAAGGGCTTCAAGGGATATAGCGACGCTTGCTGGGGATTGACCGCCAGCTATTCCGTGAAAGGCTATAACGCGCATATGCCCTCCAACGATCATGGGGTAATTACGCCGACAGCCGCCTTGAGCAGTTATCCGTATACACCGGAGGAATCCTCGAAGGCATTGAAGCATTTCTATTTCAATCTGGGAGATAGCATCTGGGGTAAGTATGGTTTTTACGACGCTTTCAGTGAAGGCGAGAATTGGTATCCGCGTCGTTATCTGGCGATAGACCAATGTACGATCACCCCGATGATCGAGAATTACCGTACGGGCCTTCTGTGGCGTTTGTTTATGAGCTGTCCGGAAATCCAGGACGGTTTGAAGAAATTGGGTTTCACGATCCATAATGCGAGAGAATCTTAATATTTAAATAACATGAGAAAGATTATATTATCATTCGCCGCTTGTTTGGCACTTGCGGCATACGGACAAAAGCCCGTTCAAGATACGAGAGCGATGGATACGTTTATCGATCAGTTGATGGGTAAAATGACTTTGGATGAGAAGATCGGACAGCTGAACTTGTCCGGTGGGGGTGTTCCCGGCATCTTGAGTGGCTCGGAAGGTGCGGACGAGACGATTCGTCGGGGCTGGCTGGGTGCTACGGGAGGCTCGGAGCTGGAGACGTTCCGTAAATTGCAGGAGATAGCGGTTAAGGAATCTCGCTTAGGAATTCCGCTTTTGTTCGGACTGGATGTGATTCATGGATATCATACGATCTTCCCGATCCCATTGGCTTTGTCTTGTAGCTGGGATACGACGTTGATCGAGCAAAGTGCCCGTATCGCCGCTATCGAGGCCAGCTCAAACGGTGTGACATGGACGTATTCCCCGATGGTGGATATCGCCCGTGACGCTCGTTGGGGACGTATCGCCGAGGGTAGTGGAGAGGACCCTTGGTGGGGTGGAAAGATCGCCGCCGCCATGGTGAGAGGTTATCAAGGAGATGACTTGACGAAAGAGAACACGATCTTGTCTTGCTTGAAGCACTTTGCCTTGTATGGCGCTTCCGAGGCCGGTCGTGATTATAATACGGTGGATATGAGCCGTATCAAGATGTTTAATGAGTATTTCCCGCCTTATAAAGCGGCTGTAGAGGCTGGTTGTGCCACGGTTATGTCTTCCTTTAATTTGGTGGAGGCGATTCCGGCTACGGGTAACCGTTGGTTGTTGACCGATTTGCTTCGTGATCAATGGGGATTCAATGGGTTTGTCGTTTCCGATTATAATTCGATCGGCGAGATGACCAATCATGGTCTGGGTGATACGCAGACCGTATCGGCCTTGGCTTTGCATGCCGGCTTGGATATGGATATGATGACGAACGGCTATATCACGACCTTGAAGAAGTCGCTGGAAGAGGGCCGTGTGTCTCAAGCGGATATCGATCAGGCTTGCCGCCGTGTATTGGAGGCGAAATATAAATTGGGCTTGTTCGAGGACCCTTATCGCTACTTGGACGCAGATCGTGCGAAAAAGAATACATTCACGGATGAGCATATGAATACGGCTCGCCATATCGCCGGTAAATCCATTGTCTTGTTGAAGAATGACAAGGGTTTGTTGCCTTTGCGAAAGACAGGGACGATCGCCGTGGTAGGCCCGTTGGCGGATAAGAAGGTTGAGTTGTTCGGGACATGGTGTGGTATCGATACGGCGAAGTCGGCTTCCGTAGTGCAGGCCGTGAAGGAAATGGTTGGCAATAAGGCCCGTGTGATCTTCGCCAAGGGATGTAATTTGACGAACGAGCCGATGTTGGCGAAAGCCAGTGGCTTGAAGGTTGATCCGGTGGAGAATACCCGTTTGGTGAAGGAAGCGGTTGAGCAAGTGAAAGATGCGGATCGTATCATCGCTGTAATGGGTGAGCCGAATAACTGGTCCGGAGAGGCTTGCAGCCGTGCGGATATTAGTTTGCCGGAGAGCCAGAAAGAGCTGTTGAGAGCTTTGTTGGAGACCGGTAAACCGGTGGTGTTGGTCTTGGCGAACGGCCGTCCGTTGACCTTGGAGTGGGAGGATAGCCAATTCTCCGCGATCGTTGAGGCTTGGCATGGAGGTTCCGCCGCAGCTCGCGGATTGGTGGACGTATTGTTCGGCGACGTGAATCCTTCCGGTAAATTGACGACTACATTCCCTCGTAGCGTAGGCCAGATTCCTTTGTATTACAATGCTAAGAAAACAGGCCGCCCAATGAATCCGGATGATCATTTCACTTCTAAATATCTGGATATCACGAACGATCCTTTGTATCCGTTTGGCTATGGCTTGAGTTATACGACTTTCTCTTACGGTGATCTTCAGCTGGATAAGACGAGTGTGCAAGGAGAGAACGGTGTATTGACCGCCAGCGTACAGGTGACGAATACGGGCAAGCTAGAGGGCGAGGAAGTCGTACAGTTATATATCGGCGATCCGGCTGCCAGCATCTCCCGTCCGATGAAAGAGTTGAAGAACTTCCAGAAGATCTCCTTGAAACCGGGTGAGAGCCGAAAAGTCTCTTTTACGATTACGCCGGAAGACTTGAAATTTTATAACAGCGCGTTGGAATACATCTGGGAACCGGGCTTATTCAATATTTACGTAGGTACGAACTCCCGGGACGTGAAATCGGCGCAGGTAACTTGGAACAAATAATACAGATACGAATAATGAAAAGGTTAACGACTTTTATCGCTGGTGCGGCCGTTGCCGCTACCTTAGGTGGATGCCAGCAACCCGCTGTAAGTGGCTGGAAAAGCTTCAGCGGCGACAAAAATATTGAACGCCGTGTAGATTCTGTGCTCTCTTTGATGACCTTGGAGGAAAAGGTGGGGCAGATGGCCCAATACTCCTGTAACTGGGATGTGACCGGCCCGGTTATGACGGGGGATTATGAGACTTTGCTGAAACAAGGTCTTGTAGGAAGCTTGTTTAATGTATATACGGTAGATGGTGTACGCAAAATGCAAGAGATGGCTCTGTCCGAGAGCCGTTTGAAGATACCCGTATTGTTTGGTTATGATGTCGTGCACGGCTATCGTACGATTTTCCCGATGCCGTTGGCGGAATCCTGCTCTTGGGATTTGGAGCGGATGCGTAAAAGTGCGGCGATCGCGGCAGATGAGGCGAGCGCTTCCGGTATCGCTTGGACGTTCGCCCCGATGGTGGATATCTCCCGGGATGCCCGTTGGGGACGTGTAATGGAAGGTGCCGGTGAGGACCCGTATTTGGGAAGCTTGATCGCGAAGGCCCGTGTCGAGGGTTTCCAAGGAGGAAACGATTGGCGTTCGTTGGCCGACGTGAATACGGTCTTGGCTTGTTGCAAGCACTTTGCCGCTTATGGGGCCGCTGAGGCCGGACGTGATTATAATACGTCCGAGTTGTCGCAAAATACATTGATGAATTATTATATGCCGCCTTATTTAGCGGCAAAGGAAGCGGGAGTCGCTACGTTCATGGCCTCCTTCAATGAGATCAACGGAGTGCCCAGCACGGGTAATAAATGGTTGATGACCGATTTGTTACGTAAGGACTGGGGCTTCAATGGTTTCGTGGTTACCGATTATACCGGTATCAATGAGATGGTAGCCCATAGTATCGTGCGAAATGATAAGGAGGCGGGAGAACTGGCCGCGAACGCCGGTATCGATATGGATATGACGGGTGGCATCTACAGCCAATATCTTGTACAATCCGTGAAAGAGGGTAAAGTCTCGGAAGAGAATATCGACCGTGCCGTGGCGAGCATCTTGGAGATGAAGTTCCTCTTGGGCTTGTTCGATGATCCGTATCGTTACTTGGACAATGAGCGTGAGAAGAATACGATCATGAAGCCGGAGTTCTTGCAAGAGGCTCGTGAGACTTCCGCTCGCTCGATCGTCCTTTTGAAGAATGATAATAACTTCTTTCCGATCTCGAAGGATAAGCATATTACGGTAGCCTTGATCGGCCCGATGGTAAAAGATAAGATCAACCAGAATGGCGAGTGGGCCGGCCGGGGTGAGCGTGAGGAGAGTATCTCTTTGTTCGAGGGTCTGACCGAGAAATATGCCGGTACGAACGTGAAGTTCATTTATGCCGAGGGATGTGATCTCTTGACTGATGATTCATCTAAATTCGCTGAGGCGATCGCTACGGCTCGCCGTGCGGATATCGTATTGGCGGCTATGGGCGAGGATTTCAACTGGAGTGGTGAGGCCGCTTGCCGTACGGACTTGAAATTGCCGGGTGCTCAACAAGCCTTGTTGAAAGAATTGAAAAAGACGGGTAAACCTCTTGGTTTGATCTTGGTGAACGGACGTCCTTTGGATCTTTCTTGGGAGGATCAGCATGTCGACGGTATCTTGGAGGCTTGGTATCTGGGAACGATGGCGGGTCATGGTATGGCTGATGTGATCAGTGGCGATTATAATCCGTCCGCTCGCTTGACGATGTCTTTCCCTCGTACGGTAGGTCAATTGCCTCTGTATTACAATCAGAAACCGACAGGCCGCCCGGTTCCTCCGGAAGCTCCGGATACGGATTATAAATCCAGATATATGGATGTGCCTAACACACCGTTGTATCCGTTCGGTTATGGCTTGAGCTATACGACTTTCGCCGTGAACTCTATGAAGCTGGATCAGAACTCTTTCACGAAAGGGGGCAAGATCACGGTAACGGCTGAGGTAGAGAATACGGGTAAGGTGGATGGCGAGACGGTCATCCAGATGTATATCCGCGACTTGGCGGGTAGCGTGACCCGTCCGGTTAAAGAGCTGAAAGGTTTCGAGAAGGTGACTTTGAAAGCGGGCGAGAAGAAGCAAGTCTCTTTCACGATTGACGAAGCTTTGCTGGCTTTCTATGGTATCGATATGCAGAAGAAAGCCGAGCCGGGTGATTTCACGGTTTGGGTAGGCTTGAATTCTGCCGACGAGGCGAATCAGTCTTCTTTCTCTCTGCGGTAAAAATTAATACATATCAACATGAAACTATTATCAAAATATATCTTTTCCGCTCTATTCTTGGCTGCTTCCGGAGGTTCCGCCACCGCTCAATCCATGCGGGGGAATACGTATTGTAATCCGCTTAATGTGGATTATACGTATATGATTTATAACTCATCGAACAACCTGTCTTACCGTTCGGGCGCGGACCCTGCTGTCGTAGAATTCCGGGGCGAGTATTATATGTTCGTAACCCGTTCGCATGGCTATTGGCATTCGAAAGATTTGTTGAACTGGGATTTTATCACTCCCGGTAAAAACTGGTATCCTCAGGGTTCCAACGCTCCCGCCGCTCATAATTATAAGGATTCCGTGCTTTATGTGATGGGTGATCCGTCCGGCTCCATGAGCGTTCTTTATACCGATGATCCGAAATCGGGTAATTGGAACGCTACTCCTGCTATACTCCACGACCTACAAGACCCGGATTTATTCATCGATGATGACGGGCAAGCTTATTTATTCTGGGGCTCTTCCAATGTTTATCCGCTTCGGGGCAAGAAACTGAATAAGGATGACCGTTTCTTGATCGAGGGTGAGACGGTCGAGCTTTTCGGCTTGGATATGCCGAAGCATGGCTGGGAACGTTTTGGCGAGAACCATACCGATACGGTATTGGGGGGCTATATGGAAGGTGCTTGGCTGACCAAGCACGACGGTAAATATTATATGCAGTATGCCGCCCCCGGTACGGAATTCAACGTATATGCCGATGGTGTTTATGCGGCGGACTCCCCATTAGGTCCGTATAAATACCAATCGCATAACCCGGTAAGCTATAAGCCCGGTGGTTTCATGAATGGTGCCGGACACGGAAGTACCTTGGTGGGGCCGGGAGGTAATTATTGGCATTTCGCCTCTATGTCTCTCTCGGCTACGGTGAATTGGGAGCGTCGCCTCTGCATGTATCCTACTTTCTTCGATAAGGAGGGCATTATGTATTGTGATAATAACTTCGGTGATTATCCGCATTACGCTCCCGCCGAGCCGGGAAAGAAAGGAGAGTTTACGGGGTGGATGTTGCTTTCTTATAAAAAGCCGGTGAAAGCTTCCTCGTATGCGGAGGGTTCCGCTCCCGCCGCGCAAGGATTCACGGAATCGAACCGTCCCAAGACTTCCGCCAATTTCCTTCCGGCCAACTTGACGGATGAGGAATGTAAGACATTCTGGATGGCTCGCACGAATGGAGATACCGAATGGGTAGAGATCGATCTGGAGGCTCCCGCTATGGTATATGCCGTGCAAGTGAATTATCACGATCATCAATCGAATATGTATGGACGTATTCCCGGTTTACGCCACCGTTATGCGGTGGAAGGCTCTTTGGACGGACAGGATTGGGTAACGTTGGTGGATCGCCGGAATAATTATAAGGATGTCCCGAACGATTACGTACAAGTGGATAATCCGGCTCGTGTCCGTTATGTCCGTTATAAGAATATAGAGGTCCCGACGCCTCATCTGGCGATCTCGGACTTGCGTGTGTTCGGTATCGGTGAGGGCAAGAAGCCTGCGACGGTGAAGAACTTCAAGGTCGTTCGCCAAGCGGACCGCCGTGACGCTATGATTACCTGGGACGCTGTCAAGAACAGCCAAGGCTACAACATCCGTTGGGGTATCGCTCCCGATAAACTATACAACTCATGGCTCCTATACGGAAAGAATGAATTACTATTAAAGAGTCTGTCCACCGACCAGCCTTATTATTTCACCATCGAGGCATTCAACGAGAACGGTGTATCAGAAGCGACAAAACCAATCGTCCAGTTGTAGAGACGGGGCGTGCCCCGTCTCCCACCGTCTGATAGTATCTTAAAGTTACTATTTTGCTGGGATG